>BNJS01001170.1_pt1 | contig 194103 bp, 298 predicted proteins | sample 8540461 | NCBI WGS metagenome assembly BNJS01 (sample SAMD00202454, study PRJDB9452) | human saliva metagenome | isolation source: human saliva | place: Japan
CGTATAGCATGTATTCACGCCAATGTTATCGGATATAAAAGAAACAATGTGAGATTATGCCTACAACTAAAAAATCCTTCTTTAAAAGGCTCTTATGCAATAGTCCAATGGGCACAGAATAAAATGATAATGATAACAAAAAATACAATTTTAAACGACAACCCAAGAACTCCTCATCATTCGTTTGATCCGTATTAGCAATTACTATGCCGATATAAGAGGTACTGATGATGGTAAATAACCATTCCATATTTTTATTCCCCTTTGGCACATAACCCTGTTCCCATTCTATATATATAATACTTAAGGCAATTACCATAAAATGTACAATACCTAGCGCTTCTTACGAGAATATGATGATTTACCGCCGTGATCGTTGAAAAATAACCTAAATCTGTCTCTACTAACGTAATTTTCTAATATGCCAATGAATCTGTAAAATAACCTAATATAATTATAACGACAATAAAGAGACAACCGTTCGCAATGTGTATTTTTCATGTACTATACGCATAAAAGCAACTGTGGAATCGTTATTAACATCAACGTTAAAAGTCCTTTGCCACCCCAGTGCTAGTCCGGTAAAACATAGATATCACACATTATAAACAATTTAGCAAAACTATTTTCCGTAGTTTATAAACTCATAAAGCTTGCTCTTAAGCTGCTTGTTTCAGCCACACCGCCCTCATATTAAGTAACTATATTACAGCAAATTACCCTAGTTTAAGGAAGACTTATGCAACCTATGCTATCCTTTACAAATGAAAGTAATTGTCTTATGTAATACAATCAAAGCGGGTACCGCATCATTGGCCAGACGGGGTACCCACTTTTGCATGTCTATAGCTGAGTGCTTAACTGTGTTATTGTGAGTATGCCATACGCGTTCCATAAGCATTTTAATTTAGTGCTTTCATTTCTGCATTTTTCTGCATCTTTTCTAGCATTTTCTGCTTTCTAACGCTGTGATTTCATCTTGCATTACATATACGGAGGAATTGGACCACCTTTGTAACGTTCTGGAAGATTGTCATCGCCAGTTCCGAAACGATATGTTGCACCGATGTTTCCGCTTTTACTGGGATCATTGTGAGCCTGCATTGAACATGAAGTTTTTCATTTTGCATAGTGTAGCAATACCTAATGCTAATGCTTGGTTGCCAGCATGGAACCGATACCAGCCATGATTTGATTTTCTCAATGGATCGTAGCTCAATGGGTTCATTGCCGCCAATCTTGCGAGTGTGCACCTACTTTCGGTCAAGACGTTGGGGAGTTTTTCCAGTAATTCAGCAGTTTTTACCAATGGTCGGTTTCACTTGACCAACAGTTGCTACGTCAGTGTCTTCAGTACCTGGTTGTGTAAACCACTGATTTTACCATTTTGATAGTAGATTGGTGTGAGCGCTACCGTCTTTCGTCTGTAGAAATTTACAGATCCACCATCTTTGCCATAGATACTGGGTGGTAGCATTTCTGTAGGTATACAGTCTTTGATCTACTGGAGCACCTGCTGTGATACTGCATTTTGATGTCAACTTTAGATACTTCATCTTTATCTTTGGTTGCTAGGCTTCATGTATCCATAGATGTAGCAGAACCGCTTCTTTAGAATGACTGTTTGATCTACTACATTTACCAGCTGTTGACCTCTTGGCTTTTGCTTTACCATCCGATAGATCGACTGTTTCCATCTGTACCATTACCAGCTGTGAGTAGTACCTGCTCCACCATTTTCACTTCAATGAGCTGTCATCTTTTACCAGTGGATATTGTATTCCTTTAGGCCTATCATATGAAATACCAGCATATATTTTTGTAGTATCATCACCTGTATCTGGATCCAATGTGCTTTGATAGCTCGCTATCGAAGCATGGAAACTGTTTTATCCTCTAACCTCGGATTCAACGTTGTTACATTATCATCGCCTTTGAACATCGAGACGCTGCTAATCTGATAACGTCTTACCCCTTATCAGAAATACCTTCTAAATCTTTTAACTACACCAGGATTTCACCAGATTGCAGACTGGCTTCATTCAAACGTTCATTGATAGCGCTGTTTAGTCGCATCGCCTACCACGGTATGTGGCGGTTGCTGTTGTCAGCGCAGTTTGTATCTGTTTACGTCAGGACTTAGGGAGCTGTTACGGTGCCGTCTCTCAGCAACGGTAGCACTTTCAGTGCCCTCTGCTAGTCCAGAGCTTACTTTATGCAATTGGTTGCCAGTCACAGCCATCTCTAGGAGTCAGCTTTAAGGCTCCACCTTTTCAAGTTGGATAATGTAGTTGGTTTATCGGATCCATCTGGGTTCATTACGACTAGCACGGATATCATCACCAGTTACTGGTGTGGTGCACCTATTGCCAGTTTTCGTCAACTATCATCTGCCAAGTAGTAGTTACCATCATTAGCTTTGCTAGACGTTTACATAGCATCTGTGTACTACTGCACCAGCTTCGCCATTGCGCAATGCATTTACTCTTTTCAGTTAATGTTTTGCCATTCAAATACATCTTGACCAGTGTGCCTTTATCAGGCTGCTGTTGCATTTGGGCATCTGTCACAAGCCAGAAGCTGGTTTACCATCACGACCTTCGGATGCAGTATCACCAGGTTAGCTAAATTTAGCTAAATCATCTTTAACAGCTTTAGATAGGCCTACAGTGATTGTATCACCTTTTGCTGTTGTTTCAACTTCGTTAGCAGTACCTTTTTACTTTTAATGTTTTGTTGGTCTTTTAGGTTCAAGGATAATTTATTGCATCTATTGTCATCATCTGCAGCATCATCCGGTGTACCCATTATCATCGATAGTTTGTATCGCTCAGCAAAATGTGGCCACCGTATTGGCTCCTAACTCAGTAAAGTATCTAATCATTTACAGCGTCATTAGTTGCTAGGTTATTAGGCGATATTTTTGTTTGATGCTTCAATTTCATTGTTAGTCAGTGTCAAGTAACTTTGTATCAAGTGACGGCTAATTTGTCATCAAGAGTACCAACTTTTGTTGTCATGCCATCGACTTTGCCTTTATTTCTCATCTGCAAAGAGCTTTTACATCAGTTAACTTTGTCATCAAGTTTACCTAATTTGTCTCTCGTTAGTCTGCTACTTTTTCCTGTCTGATGTATCAATCTTACCTGCTTGGCAGTGCCTACACGAGGTGTCTAAAGCTTCTAATTTAGCTTTGGATACGCTACCTTCAATCACAACAGCTTTACCACAAATTGCTTCTGTTCCTTTCAAAGCCATTTTCTCTCTTGTTTTAAAGTCACGTTGCCATCAGCATCTACTGTATATGGGTTTCCAGTTTTCACTTGTAACCTCACAGTTTTATCGACTTTGTTACCACTCATGTTCTGCAATCGTCGCATTAACTCGTGTCAGCATCCGCTTTTTAGCTAATTCTGCCATTACAATTCTTTGCATCAACTTTAGCTAATTTTTTCAGTTACATCATTTGCATCTGCTTTTTGCTACCTGTAGTCAATGCATCTACAGCTGTTTGATACGCTTTGCATTGATTTTAGTTATTAAATCAGTCGCATCTTTTTTGTTGCAATACCAGAAATTGTGAAGTTTTATCAGCTTTTAGTTTCATTCAAATAGCTCTTTGGCGTAATGCTTAACAGTACCAGCTGTTTGGTCTACTTCATACGTATCTGCCACTACATGCAATTTCGTCAGCTTTGCTTACTTTATCAGCAGTAGCATTTGTAATAGCATTCAACTCTTCTTTAAATTTGCATCTAATTTATCACTATTCGCTTTATCCTGCAATTCCCTTTAATTTTTTATTTAAATCTTCAGTAGATACTTTGTTGCCCATACCTGCGATAAATTTATCTGCCGTATCTTTATCAAGTTTGCTTGATTTTGTCTTTCAATGAATTGATATCATCATGTGTATGAGATTTGCTTTTCTGCTTCAAATGTAGCAATTATCTAATTTCTTACCAAGTTCTGTATTCACGGGCTCTCAGCTGTGAAATCATCGTTACTTACTTTTTAGCTAATTCTGTGTTAATCGCGGTATCAGCTTTTCTTGCAAGACCTTGGATGATATAACATCTTCTGTTGCTTCAGCACCAGTACCATTACTTTTCAAAGTTACAGTACCAGCATCAGATACATCGTATGTGCCTTTTCACATGCAATTCGTCTGCTTTGCTTACTTTATCGCTGTGAAATTAGTAATATCAAGCATTTGTTTTTTTTTGCCTAATTCTTCATTTAATTTTTGCTGTGCTTACTTTGTCAGCCAACAGCGCGTTCATAAGCTGTACTGGCTTTTGCCAAGCTCGGTGTCTACACCGGTTGTCAGCTTTACCGTCAACAGCAGTTTTTTAATTCATCCTAATTTTGCTTTTGCTTGCTAAACCAGTGATTTTTACTGCTTCATCAGCTTTCACAGTACCTGCACCATCATAAAAGCATCCCAATGTTACAGATGTCAGTAGCTACTGCATGTATTACCTTTTTCACATGTAATTCAACAGTTTTGTCAATTTATTGTTTGTCAAATTAGTTACATCAGCGACGTTGCTTTTCGCTAGTGTATTTAATTTGTCGTTGCTTACTTTATCCTTCTGGCTTCTTTACTTTACCATTTATTAGCATCATAAAATTGCGCATTCGTTGGATGCCAAATTTAGGAGTCACTGTTACTTTGCCATCTGTACTTGTTAACAGCAGGGTAGCCATTATTAGCACTTTCAATGGAACCTGCGCCACCTTTATCGGTGTTACAGAGTTACCATTTGCTGTTAATGTGATGTTTTTACCAGCTACTATTTTACTTTATTAGCGTCTCTGCGGCACCTTCTATTGTATTGCATTCAGTCTGTAGCTGTAGCACCATTGACTACTGTTACTGTGCTTAGGGTGCGTTATAATGCTTTTCAATTGTTTTGCATTGCTGCATCGTTATCATGCCGCCATGTCCGTACGACGAAGGATACTGCCTGCATTACCTACGAGATGATACCATTAAATTGGGCACTCTTTTGTTAAGTAACCAGTTGTAACGTGCCATCAGCTTCTGCTGTTGTGGAACCTTCACCTAATGCTACGGGTGAGCTAATGCGACATTTGAATTTTACCGATTGCAGTTGCACAGTGTTCCAGATGCTTTTGCGTACCAGAACGGTGTGCTATCAGATGCCAGATGTGCCATTAGAACCAATACCGATACCGCTGTCGACATATAACCAATAACAACGGCACCGCCAGCGCATTTCACCAGCAGTCATATTAGAACCAATACCACCACCGTTAGATTTACCCAATATTGTAATATAACCGATGGCTGTAGTGCCATCTTGTTTTTCAAACTCTTGAAACCGAACCTACTGATTTGTTTCCTTCTACCTTAACGATTACCAATTGCTGTGGAACCATGTTGTTTTGCTAATACATCCATTTGACCAGCAGTGGCGTACACCAGATGCTTTGTTGCTGTGGAACCCATAACAAAGTGATGGTAAATTAGCAGATGTTTTGCACCGATCGCGTGGGTTGTGTGCCAGAAACGTTGGAGCATCTGCCTCTCATAACGCTTTTACCAAATAGCAATGGTTGGCAGCGCACCACTGGCGGATGAACGGCACCAAGGAGATTGAGTTTTCAGCTGTTCTTTCGCAAAATGCCCATGCCGAGGAGGTATTAATCCTTCCGCGCTGGTAGATGTGCGCGATGGCTACCGCGCCTCCAGATGCTATTCTGCCTGAATCGCTGTTACCTCTGTTATCATTACTGGAACCGATAGCTACCGCATTTTTACCAAATTACTTTTGCAGAAATAACCTAACTACCATATTGTGCATCAGCTTCAATATTATTTCTGCTTTTCGATACTAGTAGCTTGGTTCGCCTCATTAACAGAAATATAAACCCGATATTCATTTGCACCTGCTCTTTGTACACTGATATCGAAACCACCAACTGCTTTGTTCATTTCTACTCTAACATTGTTACCAACTGCTACAGAACCATGTTCTTTCGCATATGTATGCAGAACCTACAGCTACTGCATCTACGCCGGTAGCTTTGGAACCATTGCCAAGTGCTGCAAGGATCGCAGCACCGCGAGCGCAATGCTGTGGGAGCCTGCGGCAAGAGTTAGTCGCTCCTGCTGTGCGCTGTCTCACCAATGGTGCCACTGCACCAGCATGACCAGTCGCTGGCGCGCTATTTACCAATGTAAGGCACCACCGTTGTTTCTTGTACGCTTCTGCGAATCAGCAGATACATTTCTCCTTGTCGCCCATCTGTACGCACTCTACTGCTTATTTCACGCCAATAGCACTCTGCAATAATTTCTCACCTGTTGTATTTTGTGCTTCGCTGCAGATGCTACGATGTAGCATTGCTTGGATTTGCTCCAAATAACTTTGCTGAACAACTGTTCATTGTGATGTTCCTCCTGTTGCACCACTCGCACTAAAATTTTAAACTATACGTAATTACTAGTATGCCAGCTAATACAAACTTCCCTACTAACTGATTATGTTCCACACTATGATGTTTTCATAATGCATCGATTCTATATCGGTTGTAGAACCGATTACATAATGACACATACTAACCAGTACATTATGCTAAATACATCGAAAACTATCAATACCCATGTTTGATTCTGTCAATTTTACAATAAATATATGGGCGAGAAGTGTTGCACCCCCTATAATTATCAAATACTACACGTTTTTGAATATATAACTAAAATCATGTTGCTGTCACAACCTATGGTCAAGTATACTAATTTCCCAGTATATTTTATACATTTAAATTATACCTAGTATATTGATATCCAATGCTCTAATTATCAAGTTTATGCATCTTGGTTTATAATTAAATCTCACTTATTCGAAAGAGGCACGGTTTGTTAATTTCATGCAGTAGTGTTGTTCATATTTTCGATGTAGCTGTGTACTATCTTCGCCATGAGATAACATATGAATAAAGTCGTTGTTCAAAAACAAAGGACACTCGAAATCTTACGATGGGGTAGTCCATTTCTTCATACAGTAAAAGTATCCACTTTGACCTACTGCATTATTATTTTTGCTTTCCAGCATGATTTTGCACGTTCGGTCAGCATTTTAATTTGTGCTTTCATTTCCTCGTTCTCTGCATCTATAGCATTCTCCACGCATCTTTTGCGAGGCATTTTCCAGCTTTCAGGCGGTGATTTCATCTTGCATTACGTATACAGAAGAGGTGGACCACCTTTGCCAACGTTCTGGAAGGATCGTGCTGTCTTCGTGACGCGAGATCGGTACGTCATGCCGGCATTCACGCATAGTCACCATTGCCACGCTGACACCCACGTTGAACAGAGTATCTTCGTTGATTAGTGCTGGCCACACCGAAGTGCCAATGCACTATTACCTTTATATGCGCCGTATCCAGCCATGACTTGCGATGAGAGGGTCATAGCTCAATGGATTCATCCATGCTAGTCGCCGTGCGTGGGCCCCAGTTTGACTCGCCTTGACGGCTCACCGTACGCTGCTGCCACCACTTGACCAAAGGTCGGCTGCATCATCTCTGCTGTACGCCTGGTGCTACATGATGAATGGCATTGCCACCATTATCAATCCATCGCCGTTAAGCTAACGGATGGTTTTGTTTAATCCTTTTCACAGGCGTAATCGTTATCCCTTCTCCATTCACAGTGGTTGTGACAATGGAAATCGGATTACCCTCTTTGTCTGTTTAGTATTTCACAGTTCCATCTGCGTTCTAGCGATGCCCTTCATACCATCTGGTTTTGCACTACCTCTGGCAAGTAGTAATTGTGGGACGTAGAACCGTCTTTCATTTCACACATCTTTCGCCAAGCGTACTGTCATGGTCACCGGCGTTTTGGCTGTGCCCGCTGAAAGTTCCACACCGATGTTATTATCTGTGAGCTCCTTGAGGCGCCACCTTTAATCGCCAATGTCTCACCTAAGGCTACTACGGCAGATGTTGCGCCGTGTATCTGCAGTGAATACGCGACCTTTTTGCAAGGTGTCAGATACATCTTTCCGCCCAGCCTGTGTAGCGGCTACACACGATCTGTACCAGTCACAGCAGACGGATTCAGGTCATTCATCAATCGAAATGGTACCAAAAAGTTACCATGTTTCGCCGTCACCGTACCTGTTGTGCCATCGATGTTCACAGCTCCATTGTTACCCACTGATTGTACCCTTCGGTGCCATCCGCGGTAATTTGTTTATCACCTTGACCGAATGTCACTTTGTCATCCAGTTTTGCCGTGAGAGTTTTTATTCCGTGACGTTGTATCTGTATCCGGTGTGACCAGTAGCTACCATTCGTGCCCACTACATTTACTAAGCCTGTTACCATCATCTACCAGCATTGGTAAGTGCTCAAATCTTTTGTCGTCTGAGTTACCTTGAGATTTTCGATATCAGCATTTTAACGCGATTTCCTGTTTGTTGTTGTTAATCGCTTGCGTATTGCCCGCAATGTCGCGGCAGCTTTTGTCACATCACCTTGCAAAGTCGTGATATTTCCTTCCAGCGCCAGTCAAACGAAGGTATCGATACCTGCGATTCCTATTGATTTCTGCTTTCCTGCGCATCCGATCAAAATCTACTGTATATTCTCGTTCTCCTTTCGCATTTTAGATTGCCTACCTGTGACCAGATGCGCGACCGCCTGTGAGGCTGCTTTTCACAGTCCGTATCTCTACCATTCACGGTGTAAGTTTTAACATTATCTTTCGTTGTTGTGTCAATCGTTACATTTGTTACCTCTTTGCTACTTTCCACAGCCCTTGCTTGTGCATCGGTGATTCGCTTGTTTACCTGCCGTGGTCAAGTTGCTGAGATCTTGGTTTGCCGCGTATCGATAGCTTCCACAGGTGTCACTGTCTAAACCGATATTAACCCACACCATTTCTGCTGTAGAAAGCCGCCAATACCTTTTTGAGGTTCTACAGAATCTGTGGGGTGCTGTTGGGCTCAGTGTACCTGCTTCCTAGATGTTTTGGCGCTTCGTGCCTCTACCTGCCTACAGTTCAAACCTTGTTTCAATTTCACAGATTTTGCATTCCCATCCGTATCATTATTGGCACGATACGTAATAGATGCATCTAAGTTCTTAGCTACTACATTGCTTTCACGAGGAAGTCTACTGTGGCTGGTTGTAGCAGGAGTTGTTTCATCTCCTGTAGCGGATCGTTCACAGCTGGTTTGCCGAGTTTCAACGTAATACTTCGCATCGCCGTTTTGATAACTTCTCAAATCAGTGTTGCCATCACCCGCGATTTCTTCCCGGTGTTACAAGGTTTCCGCTTCAATTTCCACGTCAAAGCCGTCGCTTCTCTGGGCATTTTTCACTACATCAATGTTATTCGTATAGCTCCATCTGCACGGTAAAGTTTTCTGCTGCTACTTAACGCCTTCACCAAGGTTTACGGTGTACTTTATCTGTGTCTGCCAGTATCTTTGTTCATAGAAGTCTAGACCTTTTTCAGTGATACTATTACCCTGAGTTAAGTAATCATTTTGACCTGTGATTCCATGCATCTAGTTTTTCATAAGCTTCTTTCAATGTCGTTGCATTTTCCACCAAGTACCATCGCTTTAGTGATGAGCTGAAAGTTAGGCCCTCAACCACAGTGCCATCTGCGAGCGTGTTGTACCACCGATGACATTTACGCCAAGTTGCCTGCGGCGTGAGTAGTCTAGCTTTCACTGCAGCGTCGGACAAAATCTAATGTATGTGTACGAGACTCGATCCGTAGCGCGCTAAGCGTCACACTGAAATAGTCAATGCATCACCTGCAACGGCTACTTTTGTGTCACGTTTGCATTCACTTTTATAAGTGGTTACACGTCTGTTGTAAGTTGTATCTGTATCCACTGTTGTGTTGATTCCATTTGCAGCTTTTACTGTTTCCTTCGCGTGTGCTTTTTGCTAAATTAGTGAATTTTATGTATTCAACTCGAGATCGAAATTGCTTAGGTTTTATCTGCGACATTATCAGCTTTCACGGGTGGCTGTAATATCTAAGCCGAATGTAGCTTTACCATCATCTTCTCGCTCAATCCTTTCTGACCAGATTTAGGTCCATCTTCGATTGTAGTTACTACGTCGCTTGCTGCGAAGTTTAAGCCTTTTGTAGTTTTGACAGATTTTGCATTTCCCGTCCGTATCATTGTTCGCACTTTGTTTGTGTACAATGGAGACATCTAAGTTTTTCGCTACTACATTGCTATCACCACCGAAATCTACAGTTGCTGGTTTCGCTGGAGTTGTTACATCTCCTGTAAGCTTCGGATCGTTTCACCGCTGGTTTTGCCGGTTTCAGCGTAATACTAGCATCGCCGTTTTTGATGGCCTAAATCGGTGCGTCACATCACCCGCGATTTCTTTGTATGCACCAGGTTTTCCGCTAATTTTGCATCCAGACCATCGCCTGCGGCATTTTCACGCCATCAATGTGTGTGCGTATTGCTCCATCTGCACAGCGGTAAAGTTTTCTGCACCTTTTACTTTTAACGCTGCACCAAAGATTGCGGTGTATGCTTTATCATGTATCTCTTGCATCTTTGTTGCCGTAGAAGTCTAGACCTTTGTTTCCAAGGCTTGAGTTGGCGTTGTTGATACAGTGTCTGATTTTGCTAATCGCATCGCTCTCACGCTCTTCGCGCTTTCTTCCGTCGTGTTAGCTTCCATCATCTTTCGTGATGATGTTATAAAGTAGGACCTGTGGAAGGATCGTCTGCATTACTGCTGGAATCACCACCAAGAGCTGTTGCTAAGTCAGATTTAACAGTATGCAATTGACCGCCGTTTACGAGACTTCTTTAGAACCAACGCTTCGACTTTGCCATCTGCAATATTGGACAAGGTAGTGGCTGTTTTGCCATCTCCGGTCGCATTCACCACACGAGCTTGTGGGTTTGTCCACTGCTTTCGGTGCAGTGCCATTGTATTTTCATCCTGCTGTTTTTGGAGTACCGTCGGCTTTTACATCATCTTTGTGATAGTATTTGCCATCGTTGGCTTTCACCAAAGCGTTCCCCAGCATCGTCAGTATATGCCACAGTGCCTGCTTCGCCGTTACACCAAAGCGTTTACTTTTTCAGATACGGTTTTACCATTTTGACCGAAATCTGCACCTGTTAAACATTAAGCACCGTCACGACCGTTAAGTAGTATCTCCTAGTTGAGCGGTTTATCTATCACCCGCTTTTCTAAGGATAAAGTAATCGTGCGGCTTTAGCCACCGTTTTTGATTTCACGCTGTACCTGCTGCTTTCAAAAGTATCTGTAGCCGCTTGGTAAATTCAAAGTACGTTTTATCTGCATCCGCACCTTCATTCAGCCATCACCCGCGCGCGCAGATTTGCATAGTAACTGCCATCTTTCAAGTTGCTGATGGCTGTATCTACGTATTGCTTGTTCGTAACATCTCTCCATTTTTCTGTGAAGCTTCTGCTAAGTTCGTAATTTTCATAGCTACCCGCCATTAATACCATCACTTGCCGATATGGTAACAGTTTTGGTGCACCAGCGGCACCATCTTGACCAGTAGTCTGTGTTGGCAATAGATACACCATCTGCGCCTAAGATAATGCTACCTGGTTTGCCATCTGCATCAGCATTGGTAATAGACGTGATATTTTTCAACTCGCTTGCTGGTGTTACGTTTAATGTATCTTTGGGTTCATGCTTTTTCACGGTCATTGTTTGACCATGGATGTTTAAGGTTTCCCCTAATTTTACGAGGTCACTGTATCCGCCGTTGCATCATCGCCGATGAACGTCCTATACCACCATCTACTAAATTGGTAATTCCAGTGTGCCTAAGTTGGTAATGTTGGTATTTTGATCTTTGTGAAATAGCATCTAATTTTTCAATAGCATCTCTCAATGTGAGTTTGCATTTTCACTAGTGCCTTCGCTTTTGTAATGTTGAAAGTTGATTCTGTGACAGCGCCATCTCACGGCGGCTTAATCGCTGTGCCACCGATGACAGTTGCCAAGTTGCCTACAGGCGCTACTTTGCTGCACGTATCCGTAGTCTAAGCCAGTGTATGCACGACTTTATCTGTGTCGGGAGTTGCATTTGCTAATCGCTAATGCATCACGACCTGACTGCTTCTGGTTGTAGCAATGCATTCACTGTAGGCACGTAACTCCTATCAGTTGTCGTGCCATCTGTATCCACCGTTTATGTGATCACAGTGCTACTTTAACTTCGCCATGCGCTGTTTCTGGCTAATGAAGTTACCTGGTCTTACGAGTTGTGTCGAGTTACTCAAGTCCTTGTTTAACTGCATTGTCAACTGGCACAGGTATCACTATCTGAAACCGATACTACCACCGTAAGGCTGCTATAGAAATACACCGCTTAGTCGCTACACGTTGTCTGGTATTTGCTGCTGAGCACTTTGTCCTGCAGGTAGAGTTTCTGGTGCTACCGTGCCTGTGCCAGCTACGAAAGTCAAATCGTCTTGTAGATGACTGTTTTCGCTTTCATTTGAGTGCCGGCTCTATCGAAATAATGGCATCAGCCATTGGTTACGATAGTATCTCAAATCAATTACCACCTTGTCTCCCTCTGTAGGGCACACAGTAACCTGAAATATCTCCATTTTAATCACTAAGTCATATTATACCATCTATTGTTCTTTGATGTTACCAAAGGTTTTCCGCTAGTTTACATCTGGTCCATCGCCACCTCGACATTTTCCCACTACAACCAATGTTGTTTGTAGCAGTTGTTTGCACGAGGTAAAAGTTTCTCTGCGCCTTTCACTTTCCAACGCTTCACCAGGGGTTGCGGTGTACTTTATCTGTGTCTCTGCGTCTTTATTTACGTATGAGAGTCTAGGCCTTTAGTGCTGGGGCTCGAGTTGGCGTCGATGATGCAGTATCTAATTTGCTTAATCGCATCGCCTACGCTCTTCACTTCTTCCGTCGTGTTGCTTCACTCATCTTTTCGTGATGTGTAAAGTGGGACCTATGAAGGATGTCAGCTGCGTACTGCTGGAATCACCACCAAGAGCTGTTGCCAGGTCAGGTGCTGGTATGTAATTGACCGCCGTTTACAGCTTCTCAGAGACCTACTACAGCTTTACCATCTGCAATGTCAAGATAGTAGTGGCTGTCTTTGCATCTCCATGCGCATTTCACCACACGAGCTTGTGGATTGTCCTGCTTTTGGTGCAGTGCCATTTGTTTTCCTCTGCTGTTTTTGGAGTACCGTCAGCTTTTAAGATCGTCTTTGTGATGCACTTGCCGTCGTTGGCTTTTCACCGAAAGCGTTCTCGCGTCATCAGTGATATACCACAGTGCCTGCTTCGCCACCGTACGCCAAAGCATTTACTTTTCGAGATGCGGGTTTTGTCATTTCCGAGCGTCTTTACCAGCGATTAAGCCGTTAGCACCGTCACGACCGATTGAGAGCTCGCTATCTCCTACTTTTGCCAGGGTGGTCTTTTCACCGTTGCGCCTAGCCATTCAACGGTGATGGTATCACCTTTTGACTGCGAGTCGTGATTTCATTAGCCAAACCGCTTTACGCCGCAGCGTGCCGTATGCTAACGATAAAACCTACTTTGTCCCACATCTGCATCTTGGCTGCATTTTTGAGTTACATTGCCTGCAAAGTTTGATTTGCATTGCCGTAATGGTATTGTTTAAATTAGCGAAGCTCTGTTGCTACATAATCTTCTGCTTTGCATTGTCGATAGCACCACGGTGTCGCTATCTGACCGATAGTTTACCACACCATCAGGCGCTGTAGAAATAACAACACCTTTCTTGGTCGCTACGTTGTCTGTAGTTTGCTGTTGGGCTCGCAGTCACCTGCTGTGCTAGGTTTTGATGCTGCTGTGCCTGTACCTGTGCCAGCACAAAGTTAAAATCCATCTTGATTTAACTTTGTTCTTAGCCGTTTCGGTGCCCGCTTTATGAGATAGTAGCATCTGGATCGCTTGCGCTGTCAGCATCTCCTAAATCTGCAACGCCATCACGACGCATCTTTGGCGCTACCGCGATTTTCTAGTCTCACCATTTTTAATCACCGTCATCGCGTACCATCACCAGATTTCTTTGATATTACCAAAGGTTTCCGCTAATTTGTCAGACCATCGCCTGCGACATTTTTCCTTTCTCAATGGCCATTCGGCCAGCTCCATCTGCACGTGTAAAGTTTTCTGAACCTTTTGCTTTTTAATGCTTCACCAAAGGTTACAGTGTACTTTATCTGTGTCTGCCGTATCTTTGTTACCGTAAGTCTAAGCCTTTTTCAGTCAATGTAGTAGTAAAGATTTGTGTACCAGCTTGGTAATTTTATTAGATAAATCATTGTAATTGCTAGTTACAGTATTCCCCAAATTAGTTACCGTATTCCCTAGGTTAGTGACCAGTGTTTCCTACTAAGTTAAATTACATTTGTTTCTAACGTTCTCACTTTACCAGCTATTTCCAAGTTTTTGTATTTTGGTCTGCATTAGTAGCATTTGCTTATCGATAGCGTCTTTTAATGTTTTTTCTGTTTCCAGTGTTACCATCTGCTTGCCTTAATGAAAGTTGGTCTGTAACCAGTGCCATCTGCGGCCAATAGCGGTACCGCCAATTCCCATTGCCAAATTGCCTACGGCTGTTGAACTGCCTTTTATTGCATCAGACCAGAAGCTAATGCTTATAGAGCTCGGATTTTAGTAGTTGCATCTGGTGTACCACCATCAGGTGTAAGTTCAGTACCCGATACAGCTACTGTTGTATCGTGGCATTCACTTTATCGTAGTAACTCAGCTGTTATCGTTGTATCTAGCATCCACTGTTGTGTTGATACCCAGGTGCTACTTTAGCGTCTTGCCAGCTGCTGTTTTCATAATTCTTTGACTTTGTCTTTACCATCATCAGATAAATTGCTTAGTTTTTATCCAGCTGCATTGTCTACTTTTCGTGTAGCCTTATCTAAACCAAATGCTAACTTTACCGACTATCCTCTGCATCACTCCGACCAGATTTAGGTCCTTCTGCCGTAGTCGTTACATCGCCACTTGCTAAAATTAAATCCATCTGCTAATTTCGCTGGTTCGCATTTTCATCATCGTTTGCACGATATTTGATAGATGCTTCGGTAAAATTTTAGATAAGTCATTATAATTGCTAGTTACCGTATTACCTAGGTTGGTGACAAGGTGTTTCCTAAGTTCGTTACATTTGTTTCTAAAGTTCCTACGCACACCAGCCGTTTCAGAAATTTTGAGTTTTGACCCACGTGGTGCATTTAACTTATCAGTAGCATCTTTTAACGTATTAGCTGTTTCAATTACCACCCTCTGCTTTTGTAATGTTGAAGTTGGTCCCTCATAACTATACCATTTCTGTTGTAGTACCACCAACAGTTGCCAAGTTGCCCTACAGTACTAATTTACTTTGTTGCATCAGACAAACCAATCATATAAGCACGGATTTTGGTAGTTGCATCTGGTGTCACTTATATCGGTGTAAAGTTCAGTACCAGATACAGCCACTGTTGTATCGTTTACATTTACTTTATACGTAGTGACTCCAGCCATTGTGGTTGTATCTGTATCCACTGTTGTGTTGATGCCAGGTGCTACTTTTACAGCTCTTTCGCGGTACTTTTGCCTAATTCTGTTACTTTGCCTTTACCATCATCAGATAAATTGTAGGATTTTTTATCTACTGCGTGTCTACTTTACTTTGAGAGTAAAAGCTTTATCCCAGACAAAGGTTACTAATCCATCTGCACCTGTTGTAATAGATAAACCAGACTTGGGACCATCAGTTGTTACGTTTGCGTCTATGGCTGCTGTGAAATTCAAACCTTTTTCAATTTCTGTAGTATTCAGCCGCCATATCCTGCAACACCATTTACACGGTATATAATGTCTGCTTCTAAATTAGATACCCACAACTTTTTACGTTACCAAAGTTAACATTACCGTGTCACGCCAGTTTTGCAGTGCTTGATCGTCCTGTGATGCGTACCATTTTGATGGCTAAATCGGTTTGCCATCACCCGGCGATTTTCTTTCCGCCACCAGATAACTTGTCAGATAATTTAACAACCAACCACTAGCTCAGTAGTTCATCTTTTCCACACGAATATTCTGGCGTGTTCGCTGTGAAGATATATATGCTACCTTTCACTGTCAGCATGAAGTATCTGAGTGCTGACTACGCCAGCATTATCATCACCTGTAAGTAATTGCTTTGCCTTGAAAGTATCAAACTCGGATTGACTTACTTTTCCTCCCTACTGGAGGTAAGGGATCTGAAATCTGTGTCATGTGGGTATTCACTGTTGTATTAATACCATCTACTACAGATTTTTTGGCAATGTCTTCCCAATTGTCACACAGTACTTAGGAGTCTTAGTTGTGCCATTTTGTTGAATCAACGATGCCATGCCATCAGCACCAACTTATACTCACCTGTTTTTTATATGCATTTCTGCTGTTTATCAATTTTAGCGTAAGAGCCGTTTTTACAATGCCGGTAACAAGTTTACCATCTTCACCACTGGCACCTACGGCGCTGCAATATTCGGGGTAATTGTCACCGCCCATTACCAGGACTTACTGTCCAGTACTGTATTGTTCACTGGTAATGGGGAGTCCTACATCCTTAGCTTTAATGGTAACCGTACCATTGCTGTTTTCAATAGCGATATTATCGCATAGCACCCCAAAGTAACTGCTTTTTCGACAAACACTAATCGTTTACGGTGTATCTGTAGCAGTGCCATTTTAGTACAATAGCATCCATTCATCAGATTTTTCCCGCTACATCCGTAATTTCAACTGTTTCACCAGAAACATCTTCTCGCTTACCGTTTACGTAATTTAAAAGTGATTTTTACCAGTAGCATCTGGTCTATAAGCGGCGTGCCGTTTTTGCTTTGATATAGCGCTCGTTGGATTCTAATGCTTTTTAATTGTTTGATATTCGTAGCATCATAGTCATTCGTACACTAGCTAATCCGACAATTCGACGCAGTATTTCCTGTATCATTTGTACCGTGCGTTTTTGTCATTACGTTTATACCAATATGGCCAACACCATTACCACTATGCCACCGATTCATTTGTCAAATAGCCAATCGTAAGCTGTACCATCATTTGATGTAGTAGTAGAACCTTCACCGAGGTGCTACGGAGATATTCTAACCCACACCCGCATTGGATTTCCTATCGCTTCTACTAGTTGCACTAAGCAGGCACCTGTACCCATAGCTACAGAAATATCTTTGCCCGCGCAGTAGTCTTCTTGTGATAGTCTGCACCAATACTAATGGGCGATTCCCTGATGCTGTAACCCGATAACCAATGCCTACCGCGGTTCCGGATACGGATGTATTGACCGGCGCAAAAGACTGATCTCCGCCCATTCACTGTATAACCAATTGCTGTGATGCACCACCTGTTGCCTGCCCATTTGCATTACAGAAGACACTATCACATTAACATTGGATGCACGAGGAAAGAACTACTGCTGCGGCGGTATCTCTTTGCTTGCGCTTATTATCATTACCTGGCGACACCGCCATGCCCCAGTGCACCTTTACCGATAGCAACGGCATTGGCTTTTCTGCATTGGCACATGCAATAGCAGTCGGAACTAACTTCCGACGCCTCTGCTTCTTTACCTCTGCTTAATAGCATTGGCTTTTGATGCTTCAGAGCCTTTACCGTAGCTACAATGCGATTCACATAATTCGTATGCTGTCATTTCAATCTGAAAGTATACATACTGCGGATCGAACAATCTCCTGTTCTTGCATCATAGTCCTCTCCTTATATAGTAAAATTATTTTGCTTGATTTGCAACATCATATGATCTTCTTCAATGGTGTATCGATGTATAGACATATTTCATTTGTGCATGTTTCGCCACATCGATGTCGTTTCCATCTTCATCGGTGATGGGTAACGATAACATGTTTTACTAATGGACCATTCCGTTTACGGCGAAATTCTACTTCTTCGCCTACCTTAAAGTTATTACGTTGCTCTCCATATACGCGCGCCTTCAACTACGCATTGTATCCTTCTACAGACCAATGAAATCTGTGGGTTTGTGTATTGGAAGATTTGCCGTAGTTTTATTACTTCTTCTGGTTTTCCATGGCAAGGCTTCTGTGTGGACGGTGAGAGATTTTCTAATTCTGCATACCATTCATCACATGCAATCATCACCTTCTTCCTAAGAATGTATCATTAAGCTTCACGATACGCTGGAGATACAGATCGCTGCGCAAGTGTACAGAATTTCATGCAGCCTTCGATTTTCAAGCTATCTACGCCTGCTTTGTACAACTCAGAATATGTTCTAACAACATAAAATCCTTGGAATTAAAAGATGTATGTGCCATGCTCGTCCTCTTCGATTAGTGCCCGAACATTCACCGGGACGGTTTTCTTCCACACCAAATTGTATTTCCAACTTGTACGCTTGTTAGCCTATTACGATTCGCATACAGTTGGTCGTATGGTACTCAACAAACAGCCAGAATAAAGGCCACGCTCCATGTACGAGAGACTTCGTTTAACATCTGCTTTCTCACATGGACGATATCTTCAATGCTGACTTCACGAGCTTCTACTACACGAGCTGCTCCTTGATGCTTTCCAGAACTCCGTTGTCAAATAGTTTTGTTGTAGTTTGCCTGTGTGCGCTTACATGCTGAGTCCTAAGCGGAGCCACGTTTTGCCAACAAGAAAATCACAGTCATACGCCGACAGCATCCACTGATACTTTCCAAAATTGCTAAGTATTCTTCTGAGACCTATTAAGTCCTCATTATGGGAATAATGTTCAAGTAACGTAGATGCCATGGCTGTGTGCAAAGGTCTACCGCCTCTTTCAATTGATCGTTGTCCAAAGTTAGAGCTATGCTGCACGCAAGCCATAAAGGCACGACCTGCACAATATACAGCATCACACCGTGGCGAATGGCCATTTTAATTTATCCATATTACCAGCTGACTGAGACTCCATATGTCGTTTCGTCATCGATTTATCCTTTCCATACGCCAATGCTCTGTGCCATCTCCATAGGGGTAAATGTGAGTGTTGTAGTGTTCTTTTTGATTCTACATAATTTAAGTACTCTTGCAAGCGTTTTCACAATGGTTTTAAAACGGCGTGGGTAGTTCTTTGTCTCCCCGCACATAGCCGCGGAGACAGTACATTATCTGCTAGCACTACGGCATTTTCGGCTAGTGGGTCCAATCAATTCTGTGTTTTTAAGTACTGCCCTTTGGGGCCATCTAAAAACACTAAATCAAAGGGACCTTCTAGGCCCTCGAGAGCAATTCTGTAGCATCCCCTTTTAATAGAGTGATTTTCTCTGCATAGTCTGACTAGAGAAGTAAATGAGTCGCCATACCATGACGCACATCATCTAATTCTACGGTGATAAGGCTGCCTTCTTTATCCATATGTTTTGCCAATAACAAGGAAGAATATCCGATGGCAGTCCCCCACTTCTAAGACACGTTTCGACATAACGCTAATGATAAGTGCTTCAAACAGTTCTACTTCCGATTCTCTGCAGATTGGCACATCATGCAAGAGTGCATAAATGCGTTGTTCATTTCGAAATCTCTTTAATCTTCATAGAGATTTGATCACTATTTTCAAATGTTCTTCATAGATTTTGTGAAGTGATGGTGCTCTTTATCAGCCACAAAGAATGAGATGGTCTGTCGGTGGTGCGTAGAGGAGCAACCTCACCATGGATTTGATGCCTGGGTTTTGCAGGTGGCGGTATGGCAATCCTTTGATGAAGATATGTGTTATTATGGGCTTTCTAATTTTGTATCTTCAATGGTGATGAGCGGTTTTGGATAACCTAAAATGTGTTGGATACTAGCGCAAGATTCTAGAAGGCATACTACCGGTTTTCAAGCGTTGGCGGAGATACAGCTGCAATGATGGGGCGATCCTCGTCGAACTTCGCCTCTTTTCCACCTAACGATGCTTCAGTGTGATGATTTCAAACATGATACGTCACCTTGGGCTTCAATATCTTGGCGCATTTTGGTGTCAGTGACGATTCATTTCATCCGCCATGATAGCGATTACATCTTCTGCTTTTGCTTGCCTACAGGAATCTCCTTAAGTGCTATGAGACATAGAGTCCTTCTGCCCGATGGGTCATTTCAGTGCTATTACCTACCATGTACTCATGCGGCGTATAGATGCTTGCCGCATTCACCGCTTGAAAGCATTCTGCGTGTCGATACCTTGTTCTTCGATACGCTTGCCAGCTCTCGATACAGTAAATCCTCTGGAATGGTCAACTTCACCCGTTTGTAATCGCCCTTGTTGGAACAGGCCAGTAATCTCGCTCAAACTAGAGTGATGATGAGTGGTATTACCCATGTTGCAGCTTATCCTGGTTCCCGTTAAACGCACGAGCTCACGGAGCTACCGTAGGTGATGTAATAAGTCCTCTTTCACGAGCAGCATCGCCAATCTCCGCACCCGTTTGGTTCTCACTAATAACAACCGTTTCTACCTAACTTCCTTAGAACCGCCTGTCCAAGGAATATAATACATACCTGCTAGCTTTACACCCAGTACAGTGGCCAGCAAAGTCGCTACACATCCCGTAGATGTATTTTTCATATTGTTTTCACAGCAATCTCCTTTTCAATGAATACTATATTATACCATTTTTAGGGTGTATACTAGCAGAAATTTTCTATATAACATAGATGATCAGGTCTAGATGTACTCACTATGCTGTACATGAGGCCTGTGAAAGTACTCCTCTGCTCCAAGTTACAGAGAGAGCCCCTAAGATCGCCCATACCGTTCATACATAAAGAGGCTGTTACAATTCTACAGCCCTTTCATTCATTATCTTCTTCACTTTCATCAAAAGAAAATTTGTATACTTTGTATCCATCTGCATGGACTGGTTCGTCGATATGAACCGTCAGTTAGTTCTTCTTCTGTTCCTCTACGGAATCACCGATACTGCTTACCTCTTTGCCAGATGTCAGTACATAGTCCGCAAACGCTAAAGATGTGGTTCCAAGCACTCTGGATGCCACGGACAATGGAGGAATTCCACATTTAATTGGTCTGAAACTCTTCCATGCCACTGGTAGACAAAGATACGTATCATCTTCTTCAAAATTCCATATCTACCCAAATTAGATTCGCCATAGGCAGCATATCGTCTCATAACTGTTCCATTTTCCTCGTGAGTACTTTCTTTCGCTTCATAGAACGCCATTTCGTATAGATAGCTGTAGCTCCCGTTTGCTCCGTCGCCACTGAAAGTAATTTCGCTAATAGATTCCTTCTTCTAATGGCTTCCATGTCCTTCTACAATGCTAATCGCCACATGGTTTGTGTGATGGAGTACAGCATCAATGCATCGTCCCAAAGATAATTACAGGTAGCCCTTGCATAACAATTTCCATCGGCATGGCAAAAGGGAAAATGGTGCCACCATTACTTTCATAGTCATCAATGACTGAAAAGTATCCCTCTTCCATCTCCTCTTCTTCGACGGTATCCACATCTTTTGCAGTAACGGCTGCTCGGACTTTCATCCCCTCTGGACTCGTTACGAAACAATATCCCATTGAGCGAGCAAATCTTTTTCAAATCGTTTCACATCGAAAAGTATTGTCCAACAATACTGTACCCCATACATCCACGTCTGCCAATCACGGGGCCCATACCATGTTCAGATGATTCGTGTCATCTCTATGGTACTTTCAGCTGGCATAACCATAGTACTCATCAGGAGCTGATTATCATCGCTATCAGGTCAATGTTTCTACATTTCAAATTCATGATGTGTTCCATAACGCTTTCTAGAATGGAATCCCTAAATGTCAGACATTTCATTCATGAATCTCTAATAAGGCGTGACTGAAAGACTTCTAACACGTCTAACATATGCGTGTCCCCATCGTAATAGAGCACTTGTCCTACAGTGCCGGATTTTGTCGGATTATAGTCAAGGTAGAAGCAGATGCCTCTTCCCCTTCCCCAGTAGTCGCAAACAAGCACAGATTTCTCTGTTTAGAAGGCAGCTCGTACTTGTGACGGTTTTACATCAGGCCCTAATATATCCATGTTCATCACATCTTGCCCTTGAAGATCGAAATTCTAACATTTGACGTGCTGACAACAAATAGAATCGTTTGCCTTCGTAGAAGAACATAGGAATGTGACCTGTCATGGATGTGTATTCCTGTTTGGTACGTCCATTCACAATTAAGTAAGAAGCTAAGCCCTTCCGGCGTATCTGGATAGCGGCGCAGCAATCTATCCACTCTTGCGAGAGATGCCTTTCCACTCATTTTTGAATGGCAGACCACAAATCAGGCACTACCCCGATAGATGCTATATATATCTGTCATAAACCGTTCATGAATCGTAAGACCAGAGTCTACCACATCGATACGTAGCTCCTGTTCCTAGCGTACGCTTCGACGAAGGTACTTCTCAATGGTAGTACTCATAGGAATCGCTATCTGCTCATAATACGTAAAGATAACCACTCCTCTGGGATACGTAGTGTGGGTCGCTGACAACGTTATTTTTCTTTCAAGGCCCTAGAAATTTTTGTATCCAACCGCTTTGAAACTGTTTTGCATCCCTAATGACGCATCCAACTACGACATAGATATGATGTAAATTACCTAATTTCTGCAATGACATTTCCATTTTGATATAACTTAGCACCATAAGGTATGCCCGTTCTCTCAAACAGGTGAGTATTTCACTCTACAATTCGTCCCTTCATCCATGGAAAAAGCGAAGTACGCAATGGTCAATGACACCATTTTTCTTTATACTGCGATTCCCTTCATGCACATTCCTATGTCTTCTAACATATCTTCATCAGCTGATTCTAATGACTCTCGCATTACCTCGTTAAATTGGGCGGGAATATATAGTTCATACGATTTGTTTGTTCTTTTCTTCTGTTGCCACTCTCTCTTAGTTCTCCACTGTGCTCATTGTTTCTAAACATGATGACCACTATACAGAAAAAGAGCTGTAACTACACTGCTATCAACAATCTGTTACAGCCCTTACCTAGCGATTAGTCCATTTCTTCGTACAATTTAATGACTGCATCGAATTCTTCATCAGTTGAACCACGTAAACTTGTTTCTCCCTCTTCTTCATCAATGCGTGCAATAATCACTTCTGGTTCATCATGTTCAGTGTCTTCTTCTGGAGGAAGAGATACTAAAATCACAAATGCTTTTTCCATCATGTTGAATTAGCATTTCCTCTTCATAGTACATTTCTTCTCCATTTTCGTCCTCAATGACAATCACAGATACTTCACCTTCGTAACCTTGTTTCGATCGTGGCTAACCTCCTTATGAACGACTATCTAAATAGCCTTGTAAAATGACAACTGCTGCCATCTTTATCAATGACTTCTTTCCGTTTTTACGACTTACATCAGCAGCAATTAAAGATTTTTCTGCCATCACAGTGAGATAAACGTTCGTCCCAAAAATACAACTGGTGTGGAGATGACTTCTTGCATCTTTTCCACAAAGGCTTCCGTTTTTTCAGCCCGTTCTCCTTTGGTGCCATTCATATTTTTTGGCATACCTACCACAATAGTGTCTACCTCGTATTCACGGATTAACTCCGCAATACGCTGAAAGTCTTTTTCATGAGATGTGCGGCGAATAGTTTCGATGCCTTGCGCTGTATATACAGCGCATCACTGCATGCGACGCCTATGGTCCGACTTCCCACATCTAGTGCCATAATTCGCATTATAATTGTTTCGCTTTCACATATTCTTTTACAAGCTCTTCAATGAGTTCATCTCGTTCGATACTACGAATATCTTTCCGAGCATTGTTGTAACTTGTGATATACGTTGGATCTCCCGAAATGAGGTACCCCGTAATTTGGCTAATCGGATTATACCCTTTTTCTGCCAAGGCCTGGAAACACATGTTGAAATACTTCTTCTGGTGTTAACGGTGTTGTTTGAACCGGCTTTAATCACCATTGTTTTATCTGAAAGATTCATATAATCCCTCCTTATCATGAGCTTTCTACTGAAAGTCTCATCTATAGTAAACTTATCAACCATGGATTGGATCGTTTCTTTACCTCGCTACTAAGGCTTGGTCCATCGCCGCTGGATCTTTACCACCAGCTTGTGCCATATCTGGACGACCACCGCCATTGCCACCAGCTTGCGCTGCTGCTTTTACGATGTTACCGCAGTGGATACCTTTGCCCACTACATCTTTTCGTAGCCATGCAGACAAAAGTTTCACTTTATCGTCACCAGCTGCACCCCATAATACTACGCCAGAACGATTTTATCACGAACCATATCCGCCATGTCACGCAATTCGCCCATATCAGATACTGGTACGGAGGCTACTACTGCCGTTACATCGCCTACCGTAGATTGACCTGCTAAGACACCATCAAGGTTACCGCTGTTCAATTCTTTTTCGCTTGCTCTAGCTCGTTCTACAGCTTTTCGCATGGTCTAATACTTGTTGTACTTTTACCTACTACTTCTTGTGGTTTTCCTTTCACAAGAGAAGCTACTGCTTTTAACGTTTGTTCTTCTTGTTGTGCTAAGGCAAGTGCTGCTTTACCTGTCACCGCTTCGATACGGCGTACGCAGAACCGATACCACCTTCGGAAGTGATACGGAATTGACCGATGAAAACCTGTGTTTTTCTGCGTGAGAACCGCCACACAATTCGATGGAGAATTCTGGCTACAGATACAACTCGTACTTCGGAACCATATTTTTCACCGAACAACGCCATAGCGCCTTTCGCTTTTGCCGCATCAATGGACATAGTTTCTACTTCCAATGTGGAAGCACGAAGAATTTGTTCATTTACCATGTTCGTAATGAGTTTGTAATTCTTCCACTGTTACTGGAGAGAAATGTGTAAAGTCAAAGCGCAAGCAATCAGGCGTTACTAAGGAACCTCGCTTGGTTAACATGCGTGCCCAATACGGAGCGCAATGCAGCATGCAATAAATGCGTTGCTGTATGGTTACGAGCCATATGTTGACGACGTTCTACATCTACTTCAAAAGTGACTTCATCATTCACAGAAATGCTACCCTTCTACCACTGTCCCTACATGGTAGGTAGTACCTTCTGGTAATTTTTTAGCCGTATGTACTTCTACTTTGCCCAATGGGCCTACTATGAAACCAGTGTCACCTAATTGTCCGCCTCCTTCTGCGTGGAATGGAGTCGTTTTTACGATGATAGTAACATCCTGTCCATCTTCAGCACGTTCAATGGCTTTTTTGCCCCTTCACCGATTAACAATACTGTGGATGCTGTTGCACTTTTCATCATCAGAAATATGTTCGCCAGATAAATGGGTGATATCTGGAGTAGCTACTTTTGCGTCTACGTCTTCACGAGCTTCACGAGCACGAGTACGCTGTTCATTCATGGCGCTTTCAAAACCAGCTTGGTCGATGAGTGAAACCAGCTTCAGAAGCGATTTCTTCTGTCAATTCCCAAGGGAATCCGTAGGTGTCATATAATTTGAATACGTCTTGACCTGGTACTGTCGTAGCGCTCTCAGCTTTCAATGCATCCAATAATTGGCTCAACATGTCTGGGCCAGATGCCAATGTTTGGTTAAAACGTTCTTCTTCGTTCTGCCACCACTCGTTTTACGAAGTCTTGTTTCTCCACGATATTCGTGATAGCTCGCCCAAGATATCTACAACGATATCTACTAATGGTACCAAAAATGGTCCTGAATACCTAATAGACGACCATGACGAACAGCACGGCGCAAAATACGGCGAAGTACATATCCACGGCCTTCATTAGATGGTAACACACCATCTGCAATCAATGCCACAATAGCACGAATATGGTCAGCGATAACTTTCAAAGAAACATCTGTATTCGCATCTGTATGATACGTAACACCAGCTTTTTTTCGCTGTGGCTTCGATGATTGGGAAAAATCAAATCTGTTTCAAAGTTGCTTTCTTTGTTTTGTAATACAGATGCCAAACGTTCTAAACCAGCGCCAGTATCGATATTTTTCTTAGCCAATGGCTCGTATGTACCTTCTGCTGTACGGTTGAAAAGTGCGTGAACACAAGATTCCAAATTTCAAGGAAACGGTCGCAATCACAACCTCGGTGCACAGTTTGGATCATCGCAACCACGCTCCGGTCCTAAGTCAAAGAAAATCTCGCTATCTGGACCACATGGACCTTCGCCAATTTCCCAGAAATTATCTTCTAAACGGCTGATATGGTCTTCTGGTAAGCCAATTTCATTATGCCATGTATCGTAGGCTTCTTGGTCATCTGGATATACAGTAACGTATAATTTTTCTTTGTCCAATTTGATGACTTCTGTTAAGAATTCCCATGCCCAATGGATGGCCTCTTTTTTGAAATAATCACCAAAAGAGAAGTTACCCAACATTTCAAAGAATGTATGGTGACGTGCTGTACGTCCTACGTTTTCAATATCACCGGTACGAATTGACTTTTGGCTTGTCGTAATTCGTGTGCAAGGTGGTACTAATTTACCTGTAAAAATGGTTTCAATAGTGCCATACCAGCACCGATTAATAATAAAGATGGGTCGTTATCTGGAACAAGAGAATAACTCTCTTGCTTTAAATGTCCTTTACTTTCAAAAAAATTCAAATACGCTTGGCGTAATTCATTTCCTGTCATGGTTTCCCTCCTAAAATTGTCTATTGCCTTTATTATACCACAGATTTTGATGAAGGTATGCATTTTAGGTGAGTCATTGACGATACATACTATTGCTATATTAGTTATATCGTTGTTTTCATCTCCTAAGCCACATACCTAGATTTTGATTAAAGTTAAGTTTATGAACGTAAGCTTTCCGTCGAAAGGTTCTATTGCACGCTCAAAGTTATAGCGTTATCAGTTCTTCCTTATTCGGAATAATTTTTAGGCTCTTTTTAAAGAATATTTATCATACACCTTTTTAAGACCACAAAATTTACTCCATGCTTCATCGCATAGTCAGTGTATCTCCATATCCCGTTTTTGGTCTTTCCATGCACAAAGGCATCTAACTTTTTCTTGGGAACAATTGACTATACTTTTTGGTATTCTGTATATATAAATTCTCGTAATAACTAGCTTCTTCATATGTCCCAAATTACTAAATTCTTCTATTTTTGCCTCAATTATATCCAGTATTCCCCCATCAACTGTCTTCTTAATAAGGCTTAAGATATACGATGCATCAATATCTTGTACTCCTATAGTACTCTCTCCTTCTAATGGTCTGATGGGAACTTCCTCATCCTCATCATGGTCACTAGGGAATAAATTTTTATAAGCACCAACATACCGCTTCCAACTCTCTTCACTAATTCCGAAACTTCTGAATTCCATTCATAGGCATAATGTTGTAACAAACCTCAGTTGTTTTAGCATTCTTATAGGCTACTGAAAGTTCCTTCAGCCTATCATCATTACAGGCGCACCCCATCGTATGAGGTCTTTTAGCTATTGTTTTCAAGGGACTATCATAGCTGTATGTAATTGTCGCACGGCCTCACTCATAATAGGGCATAATCACAGAACTACTTTCACCACCACTACCTATAACTTTAAGCCTCATTCACATTATATTCCGAGATTCAGAAACTTAAAATTAATTACACTACCAAAATCTTTGTATTCTCCATAGATTCTATTCAGTTTCTGGAATAAGCTTGAATTAACTTCTGTAACTCTAATTCTCTATCTACATATAAAGTATTTAAATACTTCGAGTCATAGCCCAGTCAGCAAATCGTTCCATCTACAATAATTAAATCAATATTTTGATTTCTGCTACCTCCTCTGGTCCTCGTTCTGTGAGATAGCATCATAATAGACTGATTCATCGTAACTCGCATCATTTATATTAAAACTAATTCCAGCAAAGTTGCATAATCTTCATAGCTTTAGTGATGAGACTCTTGCTCTTCTAAAAACTCCTTTTGATTTTTCTTTTTGCAGGACTAAAAGTAACTGCTATATTTAATTCAGCATTCTTTTCCTGTAATTGTTTTTAAACTCTAAATAATAGGCAATGGGCGCGCTTTTCTCTGCCTGGTTAAGATAGCATTAAATAGTTTTTCATGTGACTCTTTTTCCAGTTTGTATGATATCAGATACAACACGAGAATATGCACTTCATCTGATAAATCAAAATTTTTCTATCTTTAGCCTCAGTTTCAACTTTTAGTTCATCCAGTGTTAACCAATTGTTTTATTTTTCATGAGGAGAATTCTTCCGATTCCAATAGTATCTCTTCAAGGACCTTTTCCTTAAAGAATCATAAGTTTTAAACTCCCCAGTATTAATATATTCTACGTGAGCCCAACACATTATTGTCTGCAATAGCTTCATCTATAGTATATTCATGTAAACAAGGTCCAAATAAGTGCTCTGTTGTTCGTATTCTTTTTATTATTATCGCCTATTTTACCAAGTACCTTACTTTCATCAAACAGAGGTGTTCCGCAAAAGCCAAAAACAAACTATTTTTCTTAAAATAGCTCATTATACTACCATCATATCTCCCATAGTTGTTCGATGGGCTTCATCAACAATAAATACAAAATGTTTATCCCCAAGGAATTATCTTGATTCTCTTGCAATAATTTTATTAGGTTGTGTAGCTTAAAGATTGTGGTAACGATGATTTTACTTAATTTTGACTCTAATAGTATGTCATCGCTATGCTGTGTTTCATCTACATTGATTCCTTCATACAGCAAGCCTTAAAAACGATCCCATCGTCCAGAGTATCTAGCTCTTTCCTATCCACTAAAATATAACTTTATCATACCCAGATTGGGTTGATAAAAACTGTGCAGTTTTGAATGCTGTTACTGTTTTACCAGAACCAGTGGTATGCCATATATAGCCACCATTACCTTTATATTTCCCCATTAGCTTTATCAATAGCAGCCTTCCTAATAGCTTTAATGCATAGACTTGATAAGTCTCATCAACTATATCGTTGGTGATCTTCTGCTAATTTTGCGATTTATCAGTACTAGCAAAATCTACCATTTGATGAGCCATGGGAATCATCAAAGTGATTCTACATACATCTTTCCCATGAGTCATTTTCATTGCACTTGCCATATGCGCTTTTTCCATCATGCGGCCAATTAACAGAAAGCTTGATTAAAATGCATCACCGATTTTTGGGTGTGGCAAATGCGTATTCACTTCACTCATAACAATCATCATTTGAGAAAATGCCACAAAATTATTTACAAATTCATTCTTTGCATAATATCTTTTGAAATTGATAGATATGCTTCTTCTATAGATTGATCGCTTCGTTTTGTTCAATATTGATTAATGGCAAATCCATTGATGGGTAGAACTTAGCATCAATCGATGGTCTTCTGCATGTCCCCACACTTCTCTGCTAATTTTGTAACTAGAATCACCGCCACTAACCTCCTTCTTTTAAAGATTGTCAACGTTATTTTATGGGTTCTGTTCCATCTTGCATCACGCTTTATAATCCCGATCTATTTTCCCTTTTTCCCTTTGAGAAAGCTAGTTTTGCTGCTTCAAAACTATTAGAGATTTGATTAACGCTCGTCATACTTGTTTTGAACTCGTTATCTGAAGGACAGTTCTCTAATTTATCTGGCATTAAGGCAGTTATCTTCTCTAATTAGTCTCAATTATTAATCATCCACCGTCACTCTTCTTTTTATTACCATTTAATTCTTCTGGCGCTTCCCACTTGTACTGTTCCATCCGCTTCCAAAATTTCTTGAACACCCTTTCCGAACAACTCTCTCTTCGAGCCATAATTATCTCCCTGTTAACATACATTTATACTTTTCAATCATGATACAATAGCCACAAATTATACCTATTTAACTTCTATATTATAGAATAAATATATCTCTAGGCCACTTTTCTCAAAAGGAGTTACCTGATTACTCACCATAAGTATGAACTTTTTGTGATTATTACGAAAAATGGTTATCACATATAAAGAAGAGCCATTCGAGCTAACTTTATATCATTAATATATTGGTTGCGCACTTTAATTCCAACATTACAAGTTTGTGAGATGACACGTGCGGCCCTATCAACAATTATTAAATGCATTTGCTCAATCTCGCAGACGCCAAACAACGATGGACTTTCATCATCAACTGGCTGCTATTCTTGATGCCCTGACGATGGCTTACATCGTAGACCCTACAAGAAAAGCAATTATCAAAAGGTACAACACCTCGTCCTATCAAATATCTAAATCAATTCGAATTAATACTTTATTATCAAACTCAATCTCGAAGATTCATTAAAATTGGGACCAGCTTATTTTATTAATTGCGAAAACTGGGATTCGATTTTTCAGAAGCACTAGGTATTACATGCCAAGACTTTTGACTTTTCACAAACCCTTCATTAATAAAACTTGGGATTACACAGAAAATGTGGCTTTTCAACCAACAAAAATGCATCATCCGTTAGAAAAGTCCAATTAGATTGGTATGCATTATGCAATTCTCTGAATTAGTGGGGTTACCAACTGATAAACCTATTTTTGTTCATGGACAGAGTATTTAATTCAACCGTCAATGATATCTTGCTCGACACTGCAAACAATACACCCTGGAACTTCCTATCATTTCTACCTCACGCCACGTACACACACATGCATCACTTCTCTCAGTTGCGGGAGTTTCATCGCAAGCGTTGCTAGAAGATTAGGTCATGCGTGGCATTAATACCAACACACGTGTACATCATCCAAGAACTGAAAATAGAGATATCTGATATTGTAGTGCGTTCTCTATCAAGTTTCAAACCTAGATTATCACTGGCCTAGAGATTTCTTTATCTAACTAACTGGTAGCAGTCATCATACAGCACTACTATATGCCACTGATTTCATTATCAAAGTCTTCACTTGTGCTGATGAAGGGTGATGGCATCGTCTGTCTAAATTTCAAAACGAGAAATCTCTTTTTGTTCATTAAGCGTCGGAAATACTAAGCTTGGACTTCCTGTAAATCGAAAATTGTGCAAAATGAACCACGACTCTCCTTGAGCTCTTTACGCAATTCCTTTGCTAGTTACCCTCCACGTGAGATTAGTTAGCACGCTAAAAATGTTGCGAATAATTTCCTTAACCTTGCTTGCGATTTTAAACTCACCACCAATAATACTCCTGATTTTCACTGACCGCGGCACGAGAAATATCTTCTAGCAGTCCCACCTGATGCTGGAACTATTACTTCACCACCTGGACTAATAACAGCGCATCTTTGAGTTCAATCAAATGTCATCTACTTTATTTATGAGTGGTCTCATGCACCTGCATAAAGAGACGACCATATAATGAATGGTGGTTGTCCACCTGATGCTCAGATGCAATCGACTAGAATAGCCATTACCTCGCGAGAATGTAGCAACCTCCCCCAACACCGCTGTTCCCAAATCTTCTTTAAATTCTTTAAATCGTCTTTTAGGCTTACACGCTTTCCATCGAAAGTGAATTCTTCCCTAGACACGCTCAAGTTTTCTAATTTGACGAACTTTACGCTTCGAGTGAAGGGTGACGAGGTTGTCAAACCTGAGTACTCCTCCAATATGCTCTTCTCTATTGGGAACGATCGATTTCAGTTTCTAGCATATTCTTATGATAAAGCCGTTTTATTGTGTTGCCCTCTAATCCAGCCACTGAACTCTACTAGAAACTGTATTAAGAATCCATTATCTAAAAGCTCGATGTGATTTAGCATACTATATTGGAATTCCCGGAAATATGCTTTTTCTCCATGAGAGTCACAGTTCTTCCAATACTTCCAGATGCAGACGTCGGTGTCTCCTCTTTTGGATGTGAATGCTAGAGTATATTCATTATACAGATTCTTCTGAAATATAGAATCGGCTTTTCCACCGAAAGTACCAATCTTGTAAACAGTATCGCATCCTTCCGCAGTAGTTTGCTCTTTATATGTTCTTTTATCCATTTCCTACTTTGGCTACTTCAACTTACGCTGTCTCCTTTCAAGATGGCGTATTTAAAAACTCCTTTAAAACGACGTTTCGGTGTGTCATCACTCAGTCTCTATCACCACCAAATCTTGTGGGTATTAAAGTTTCTAAACTTTCTTCTAGACAGTGATGTCTTCATCCATATCATGTGTCAGGTATCTTATAACGCTCTCTTGGGTCATGGCACAACACCTATCTCAGATTGAATCGTAGTCTCTTTAATATGCTCGTAATCCCTACCTTCTACACCATCAAACCATTTACAATATACGAGCTGTTCAATTTTCTTTCGTGTTACACCTCGCTAAATCGGCTAGATACTTGTCATATGTAGTCTCTACTAGCTTCTTTATATATATCTATCCATAGATGATTTTTGTTTTAATATTGCCTCAGTTTCTGCAAAATTGCATACTCTTCACTATCTCATAGTTTTTCACCCTCACTCTGTTATGTTTTTCTTTACAAACTACTGCCTTTTGCTTCTCTGCACCTCTTTTTCAAAGGCATTCATATAGTACGTCATACTCAAACGTTCCTTCCTCTAGGGCTCATCCGACAGCTTCCATTTAAGCTATATCTATGTCTGGTATCCAATCTGAGATTTGTTAGAAGTTAACTTGTTCTCTTTCAGCGCTACAATAATCAGATAGTAACACATTAGGAACTCGCTTCTCCTATCCAGCCTTCTTGAGCCATATATGTTTTCTTTTTATTCTTTGTCACTCATGTTGAGACAGCTTAATTTTGCACCTTCATAGCAACTCACTACTAGTATAAATTGTCAGTCATGCACTCAACGTTCCTTCCATAATTTCAGCAAATGATTTGATAGCCTTCATAGCTCCACAACACCTATGGCGTAATTTTAGTAATTCTTTCCACCGTAGCATAGAGCATGGTTTCTTTCACATGTGTGTGTCTTTATCGCTGTTAAGGTGTACAATTGCGTCCACCATTTTGAATATATTCTTGTGAGCTATCATGCAAATTATTAACATAGGCTTGAACCTTTATGCTTTTCAAAAATGTCTCGACTTCATTTCTTCTGTAGATTTCGTAAAATCAATATAACCATCTCAATTTCTTTATAAGAAACTTTCTAATGTATCTTTTGCTAATTGATTTAACAACGTTAAATCCTTTCCAAGGATTTTTATGTGGGATCCTCCATGTGAAATCGAGCTTCTACGATCTGTGTGACGCTTTGACCAGTGACTTATTCAGGTCTTCCGGACATATCTTTGGGAATAGTAAAAGTCATATTCCTCTCTTTTAATTTCATCTGTAGTAGTTACGTCGACTACATCCTGCTGTCTCAGTTTTATAGGACGTAGACCATCATAATGCAATATCTCTTGCAAAGCATTATTCTTCCTCACTTTGCCACAAAGTTTTGGATGCATCGACAATTTGTATTGGCTCTCCTAATGTGCGATTTTCTTCAAGATGATACATACAAACCGGAATTCCTGTATTTCGCAAATAACTTTCCTGGTAGTCCATAGTGCATCTGCACTGGATGGATTATCTGCGCTCACGAATCTCAGCCTCTGTACCGCCTCTGTGCAATACACCCATGCGGCAGTTTCAACAGCCATCGTGCCTGCAAAATGATATAAACCCATGCATTAAATAAGCAAAAGTCACCCTTTGCAGGCTCAGGGTGGTAAAACTAAAATCCAGCAAATCTGAGGGTCACTTTACTTTCAAAGGGACATCTTCTCCTAGAATTCCATTTTTACCTGAATACGGTGGATTCATAACAACAATATCGTACTGAACTCATTAGGTCTTTGCAGGATCTTCTGTGCCAATCTTGTGCTACATAGTGTAGTTAGCGTTTTGATTGTCATTGAGGACGATAATTACCATGTAGAACAGGTTCAGCACGTGTTAAAATTGTATGTCCTCAGTGTTAAATTCCTGTCCATAATAGTGCAAATCATCGTGCACCTCAACAGATTCACATGTTTATCGAACCGTCAACTAATAACGAAGGCTGGACCCTACCTTGGTCATAAATAGATGGATTAGCTCATGAAACTCTCTGTAGACTTTGCCACAATTTGCGCCACGACCTCACTAACTTGTCTTGGTGCAGGAACTGCCTGCTCTTTCCTGCATCCGAGGCAAACAGCACCTATTATTGCTCATCGCAAAGTATCTCCACATACCTCCCCATTTCTGTGAGCTAATCTATGTTCGAAACTCAAAAATAAAGAGATTGTCCTCTATGATATTTTACTTCGCTTATTTAAATCCTCCTCACCTAACGCTGCAGCTGCTTTACGTCGATGATTGATGCATGCGATAACCCTTTAAAGTCATTTTCATGACCTTTTGACTGCCTACAATTAATCTTCTCAAATTCACTGAGACTCATTGCCATGCATCATCCATCGTGCGGATATTATCTTCCAATGTAACCAACTTTGGTACAAACAGTTTGGCTAGATTGACATAGCCACAAGGTAGTGATACTTTTCTAAATATGTCATCTATCATTTTCAAAACAGGCTGTGCATTCTTCTACTACCTTTCTTGTGCTACTTTCTACCCAATTCTGCAAATCTATATTAGCTCCAATGTTCGTATCACTGATTTATGGTACATTAACCCTAACTATATAATCTTTATATTTACTTGCATCCATTGAGCCGCGTAATTTCATGTGCGCCTTCCCACAACATACGCTTTCTTTATTTCTTCCGACGTGTCATTTTATACTCCTTACGGAGTCTTATTTCAGTATATATTCGGTAGAGGGTAGCATATTCACAGCCGCACAGGCTGTATGTAAAAGTTGTACATTTGTTACTAGCACACACTGCAAAACAAACGTACGACATAGAGTCCAATGGCTGTTAGCACAATGGTCCCCCTGGTGCAAAGTCCAACCAAAGGCGCTGCTGCAGTCCGCCGATGACCGCATATTACAGAATAGACAGTAGCACTACCCCGCTGCTGGAGGCCCTGTTTCCATAAATGAGCAGATGCAACAGTGAAACTATCACCACCTGTCGTCGATAGATCCCTACTACGGTCATCCCCGCGAGCAGCTTCTGAGGGCTGTTAAGATGGCAAAATCATGTTCAGTCACGATTCACATTGATACCTACAGTAAAAGCGAGCAGTTTTCGTCGTCAGGAGGTAAGCATTGATGTGATACACAAATTTCGTGATAATACCCACTACGACTGAGCTACCACACCGATACCATAAATATTCTGCCATGGTTACCGTCAAGATACTACCAAATAAAAGTCGCAATGGTCAGTGCTAGGCAGTATTTACCATTGCCAGAAAATACGATAGCCAGAGCTAAGCCCGCGCTAAAAGAACAATGCCATGAGTCATATCTGCGTGCTTGTGGTAGCGACGCATCGAGTTCTATAGCCCATGGCAGAAAAAGAACGGTCAATATAACAACACCTAATGGAGGATACTTTCAGTAAAGATGCATCACACCAGCAAAGGCAATATGTCCTAATCCATCACCGAGCATATGTGCCGTTTAATGACAATGACATACCAATTAGGGGCACATGAGGCCACGATGAGGCTCAAAAAGGCAGTTGCATAAATGTATAGGGGATAAAATATCCATCTTAACCTCCTAAATGCCATGCTAAACGAGCCTTGATGACTTTCCATAGTAAAGCCTTCATAGGGTCCATAGTAACAAGCATGTCCATCCACACATAAAATTGCATCTGCTACTTCCATAGCTTCTGTCAGATCATGGTGACCATAATAACAGTGATGTTTTTCTTCTTTTAAAGATCGCAACACTTCGTATGCTTGTTTCTGCAAAGTCGATACCACTGGTTGGCTCATCTAGCAAAATATAGTTGGTTTCCGTGCTGAGGCCTGTGCTAACATACACGCTGTTGTTGACCACCGCTGAGTTCTCCAATACGGCGTTTCAAAAATCACTTGCATGCCCACAATTCCAAAGCATCCGAAGTGCGTCCTTTTCCTCTTCCCTTCAGTACGTGAATAAAGCGAGTCCCTACTCTTCTACGGTAGCTGGAAATTGGGCTGCATTCTTGTTATAAATTTGTAGCACTAAGTGAATGGTCCTTTCATTTGTGCTTCTTTCGGACTAATGCCGTCTAAACAAAGATGTCCAGCTGGGGGTTCTAATGGTCCTGCTACCATCACGAAGCCAGGTGGTTTTTCCATGATCCATTAGTCCCCACCAGTACAAACTCACCTTTGGGAATAGTGATTGTCATATTGTGGATAACGGTCTGAGATGCTTAGGAACACATCTTATAGGCTTGAATGCCGGTGCGTCATAGTTAACTCCTTTATGTTTCTAGTTTATCGCATAGTGGCAAAAGCTGAAGACATCATCATTACAGCCTGTAATATAATCGCGCGTTTGCCCTAGCGCGTGGTCCCCAGTAGCTATCATCAATATCTGCTAGAGCTACACCGCGGCTAGATGTGGCACTGATGAATTGTCCATCGCCGATGTAAATACCAGAATGGAAATCCCTGGTTCATAGGTTTCAAAAGACACTAAATCACCCGGTTGTGGATTACTTTTCTGCTACCCACTGTATCTGTTCGATCAGCTTGACGTGGTAAATCGTAAACCAATTTCTTTGGAATACATAGCGAATATGTCCCGAACAATCAAACCCTGCTGGTGTAGTGCCTCCAAATTTATAAGGCACTCCGTAAACGATATTAGGCATAGGTCAAAATCTCTTTCCATTGCCAGATACAGGTTGATGTCAACTCTAATCCTTTTGTATGTTTTGCCTTTCTTTTTGAAAAGTCAACCCTTCAGAGCTTTTACTTTTGTGACTTTAAGTAACGCTGTGACTAGCGAATTCTACTTTGATCGATATGGGACAATAGTAGCCATCTTTTTCAAATTTCTTTCTTTTTAGATACCGTTTTTGTTGTCGCCAGCAATGGCTTACCATCAATTTTTATGAGGTCACTGCTAATATGCATCCTGTTAATCCATTATCTTTTTGAATAATCTAACAGCCCACTTTATTTGCATCATATTCTCTCAGTTTCTAGCTTTTAACCAGCGATGAGTTTCTTTTGAATTCCAAGATTTTCATTGCCTGTATCGCCATATTGATAGGCCTTGTGCACTAGATGCCTAAGAAAACCTAAAAATAGAGCAATGGCGATATTGTTTCTTTTTACTCGTCATAGGACTCCTCTCTTATATACGATTGCTTTGTCTTCTATGCTGACAGTTTATGGTGTCTTTTCACCCAATATAACGGTCGTTGTTTGACTTCTTCCAAAATTCGCCCACATATTCTCCTGATGATACCAATGCCTACCAGTTGCACACCACCTAAGAAGAAGATAGCCACCCTAAGTAGACCAACCACCGATAACATTGTCAGAGAAAAGTGTACGAGATAATATGTGTCCAATCATAATCAGAGCTAATAGTCCACCTAGAAAGCCGATATGCATAAGGCTAAACGAGGCACTCGACGCTGTGATCCCATCTAAGACAAAGCGCATCATTTTTCTTTACGCTATAAATTTGGAAGTCCCTGCAAAACGTGGGGTGCTACAAAGTGATTCATGTTGCACAGATCCTAAGTCTCCCACGATGCCTCGTAAAATCTACCATGTTCCCGGAAAGATTTCAAAGTTTCCAAAGATTTTGATTCATCAATCAAAATCAGACCGCCTTTCCACGATAGGAACATTGGCTAATTTATTAAGCACTTTGTAATAGTATTTCGATGTGACTTTTGCCTAACTAGCATCTTCTGTGGAATCACGAATGGTACGGACTACATCTGCACCTGCTTCCCCAATGTTTAACTAGTTCTGGAATCAACTCTGGTGGATGTTGCATATCTCCATCCATCGTAATGACCGCATCACCTTGTGCGTAATCTAATCCACAGAGTCAATGCTGATGATGACCGAGTTCGTGCCAACAACAAGACTTTTTACTTTTTGGATCTTGATTACCAATATATCGTAGCATGCCTGCACTATCATCACTGGACCCATCATCGACGAAAATAATTTCATGGTCATAGTCAAGGTTTGCAATACATCTTTGACTGTAGTATAAAATTTTTGAATATTATCTTCCTCATTAAATACAGGAACAACAATTGACAGTAACATAGCTCCTCCTCATGATGCTTTTACCTATCTATTTTACAGGATTGAGGCCGCTTTTGCAAACTTCGCTATATGGCGTTCTTTCCCCCACTTTTCGTGCCTAGAACGTAAGGGCGAACGCCATACACTTCTCCCATTTACGTTCCACCAAAAGTTGCTCCGAAGTGTATGGCGTTCTTATATCTATATACTATATATGCACTTGCTTCATAAAATCAGACATAATAGCTACGCCAGTGAATGCATGATTCAAGCATTCAATATAGTTACTCCTATGTATACCCCCTAATGCAATCCCCTTAGCAAGGGGATATATATTTTGAACAGCCCTCGACAGTCATCTCCGCTTAACACCAATACCGGGATGTCCTTCTTTGCATGGTGTAGGAAAAATAGGGCTAATTAAGATGCACTCCAAATTAGGGATTCCTAAAGATGCTAGCAACTTGATATCATCTTCGTTGTGTACGGTACTCCATGCTGTGACAGTATTCCAATGGCTTTGGAATGTGTTCACAGCTCTTCTTGATTCGAGTTGCCAATGGCGTATTAGATTGGTGGGCATATGGATTCGTGTTTGTCTGTTTAAGATAATCTCTAATTGTTCTAGGGTAGTGATGATTTTACCATGGTATACTACAGTACTACCTATGGCATCGCAGAGTTGGATGTACTCTTCAAAGGGTAGGTCTGTGTCACGGCATAATGTGTACAGACTGTGAGTTTCTCATCCATCTGTCCGTTTCAACACCATCTACTCTCGCTGAAACAATCTGTTGCTATCGAGATTTGCTACTACTCTAGATTCATATGCTTTATGTATATCCCATGGTAAATCCGCTTTCTTCTCTATGATTAATACAATCTTTATCATACTTTTGTAATCTTTCTACTTCTTTGGACAGTGCTACACCATATGTTTCCTAGACTCTATGCCATCTTTTTAACAAGTGTCGATTCTGTAATCAACTAAAGTGTCTATAGATTGATTATTTTTCTTCATAGAGCACATCGATATAATCACTCATCACCACTTGCATACCTAAAGGCTTTTTACGTCTTCCATCGCTTCTGCTACGGTTCTACTACTCGGCAATTTCAAAGTTGTGCATCCTCCTTCTTCACGCTCTTCTGAGGAATGTTCACCAATGCCTGTGCTAACACCTGCTAAAGCTTCAGTTGCCGCTAATGGTAAGACTCCGTTACGAAATCGTGCTGTTTCTCGGTAGAAATAGTAATATTAGCATACGGCAAAAATAGGCGATACGCCAAGATAACTTGCAACAATTGAGCCTCTCCTACGTCACCTGCATTGATGGTCTCATCATTAACGATAGGGCGCAAACGTGGGCATGAAATACTAATTTCTCCATGCGGATAGGCTCGTTGCAACAAATGGGCATGCAAGGCTGTAGCTAGAGGCATCTTTTTCAAAATCATCCAGTCCCAATAAAACAGCTAAGTCCTCCTCACGCATGCCCCTCATAGGCGCGTTCCTGCGTTTCTAAGCGGTATGGAAAGATACTTTTATTGCCTAACAAATGCAATGTTTTGTAGTTTTCCCAATTATATGTTTCTTGGAATACCGTTACATAATCGCAACCACATTCTCGTAAGTACGCATAATCGTCTACATTGGCAGGGTAAACTTCTACGCCTACTACTTTGAAATATTTTTGCTAATTCACAGGGCACGACCAATATACGAAATAGGACTATGACGTTCACTTTCCCAGTCAAAAATTAGAATATCTTGTAATCCTGTTTTTGGCAATATTTTTAACTCTTCCTCAATACCCTCTTCATCTAATTTGGCACGATGAATCTGATTTTTACAGTTGAAACCACAATACACACAAAGATTATCACAATAATTTGAAATATATAGCGGTGTAAATAGATACACAGAATTACCAAAGTATCGTGTTCGTACTGCTTTCGCTTTTTCTGCCAATTCCTCTAAAAAGGCTCTGCTGCAGGAGATAATAAGATTTTCAGTCCTTCTAAATCAATCGTATCTTGTTGCAACACACGACTAACGTCATCTGATGTTGAGTGGTCAGTATGCATATTGTTCACGTTCTTGTAACATGTTTTCTAAAATGGGACTTTCAATTTGATGTATGAGGCGATGCTTCCAACATGGATCGTCTATATGAAATCTAGTAGTACTAGACATAGGTGCTCCCTTTTCCTGACACTGCAATCGCTGAGCTGAATTCATCAATTTAGCTCAGTATTTTCATAAGCATTCACTATTTCTTATATCTCATATATATGTGTTATACATCAATATATAGAAGATATTATTGCAATTATCGTAAAAATCCTGTTAATGGAGAGGAAGCGGTACCACCTGTTTCAAGGGTTGGCCCTAGTTTTTGACAAATATGCAATCGTCCTGCTTGGATGGCTGAAGCCAAATGCCTTTGCCATGCCTCGAATATGGCCCGCAGAGGCTACGGCAGTATTCGCCATAATCGCAGCTACACCCATTTCCATCGCTTCTGCTGCTTGGGATGGAGCTCCGATACCAGCGTCTACAATGATAGGTAAGTCAATTTCATTCACTAAAATTTTGATAAATTCCTTTGTCTGTAATCCACGATTAGATCCAAATGAGGGGCAGCTAAAGGCATCACCGCTGCGGCACCAGCATTGACTAGATAGCGAGCTACTTCTAAATCTGGGTACATATAAAGGCAAGACGATAAATCCTTCTTTAGCTAATATCTCCGTTGCTTTAATGGTCTCTCCATTGATGAGGTAACAAGTATTTAGAATCTTTCATAATCTCTACTTTTTACAAAATCTCCACAACCTGTAGCTCGGGATAATCTCAGCAATACGTACCCGCTTCTTCCACATCTCGAGCACCACTTGTATTAGGGATTAAGATAGTATCTTTTTGGAATGGCGTCTAAAATGTTTTCTACTTCGCCCCCACCGCACGACGCAATGCTAAGGTGATCACGTTTCTGCCCTGCTTCTTCTAGGGACAGCTTCGATTAAGTCGATAGAAAATTTGCCAGACCCCAAGATAAATCGAGACTGTAATGTATGTCCCCCTAAGGTCCATGTATCTTGTGTTTCCATATCTTGTACTGAAAATGTCATAGGTTCCTCCTTAATCAATATCTTCTCCGTGTAATAGTTGAATGACCGCATTTGCCATATGACCAGCACAAACCATAACACGAGCGGCGAGTAATTTTTCCGATAGCATCGATATCACTCACACCATCACCGCGCAAATACCAACGATGGTGTCTCCGTTCGGCGAATACCATTACTATCGCCCCCAACCAGCCATGCCAGAACAACCGACTAGTAAAGGTTCCGTAGGATGAGTTAAGACAACTTCTGTCATCCACGCTTTTGTAACCGCTTTATCCACGTACAACCATGTCATAGCCATTAATTAATTCAGATAATCGCTCTGGTGTAAGGCATTCATTATGAATGATGACTTCACAGTTTGGATTCATCCGATTGAGGTGACCTTTCATAGCCTCAACTTTTAACACGCCCACATCATTCACGCTCATAGTATTGACGACTAAATTACTTTCATCCACAACGTCAAAGTCTACGATTTCTAGCGTCCCAATTCCAGCACGGCACAATGCCACTGCCACATGGGAACCAACACCGCCCACGCCGATGAGCAGTACTTGTTTATCTTGTAAGGATACCATTTAGCCACCTCCTACAAAGGTTACTACTTCCATTGTATCTGCAGCGCTCACGCGAGTGCTTTCCCAATCTGCTTTGGAAAGAATCTCCATTAAATTCCACCACGATGCGATGCATGCGAAATGATAAAGGCTGTCAGCACCTCTTGTACTGTTTGTCCTTGCATAATGATAGGTTGCTCATTTACTTTCATCGTATCCTCCTAACTATAGCGTTTGCTATACACCTATTTCAAAACTAATATACCGCCAATCACCTGTACGGGATTTTCTCACATACTAGTATAAAACAGCACGAAAAAGCCATACCGCATGGTGGTGCTCCCTTCATGCTGTAGCACTCTATCGTCTCACTATTCTGTTCTCCTTGTACATCCACTTAGATGTACCTTCAATTTTATATCCATATACGATATCATCTATAAAGAGACACAAAAAGGACATCCTGTTGGATGTCCTCAGTATAAACGAATCAAACTTATCCTACGTTGGCATTATCCAAATCAGGTTATGGAATCAAAAACATTTGTTTACTCTCAGCCATGAGGCTCCCCAAAGTTCTCTTTTAGTATACGCTGATACGCTGCAATTTGCAAGCCTAAGTATCAACATTTTTATCCTTTTCGCGCAGATACAGAGGCATAATTTTTGATGACAACAATAGGTGTCATTTGGCTATCATTGCCAAATGGATTATCGATCGAAAATTTGTGCGATTTGTTGTGGTTTCAATCCACGGCTATGCCCCAAAATAGCTGCTCGTTTTAAATCATTCACATCAGCCACATAGCCCCATAGGCTCCTGTGGCCTTCATAATAGCATCGGCTACTGCATGTGGTTGTTTTGGTCCATATACAATACATTTATCAAATGGAGGCATCGTACCCGTTACATCATCTGTTAAGGATGCTGTACGCGCCATTTGATAGAACACGCCAGATTTTTTGAACACCTTAGCTACGGCGCCACAGAAGAAAGGCAAACATCATTTTTCATTCTCCTTCTTTATCCATAGCCGCCTGCATACCATATACAGATGCCATAGATCCATCTGGATGGATAAAGCGATTTAAAAATTTAGCTTGCCAAGATACTTTCAAATCTTCTGGACGTGTGAACTCCCCTTGAGTGATAGCCACGACGGATTCTGCTACACACACAATATCCTCTGGTCCAATATACGGCCCTGCAAATTCTACGATAGCCTCTACGATATCATCTTTATTCGTTAAAATGCGCGTAGGGATTGGTAAAAGTTCTAATTCTGCCATGATATACTCCTATTTACGCATTGACTACTTCTAACTCTTCCGCAGTTAGAGTAATTCTAGTTTTTGAAATACGGTATGCCTCGACCTACTACTTGATGATAGATATCAATCAGCATATCCGGGAATCCAACTAAATCTTTACGTATATTACCACTATTTGACGTCATTACTAGGCGCAAACGAATGGTACTGCCTTGACGTTGCTTGTATACTAAGGCTTCCCAATAGCCATCATGACGTTCTGCTTTTGCATCGGTCAACCACGATTGAATTTGTACGTTATCAAATTGTTCTTGTGGCAACAAATGACGAGGGAACATATCCATAATAGTCCCATATTGTTTTCTCTATTCACAAATGGAATATCCGTAGATAATACCACTGATCGAAACTAATGTCTTCCACCACAAATGGAGTGAGCGTTTTACCATAATCACAATGTCTTCATTGGCTTGGCGCCATGCAAAGATGCGATAGGCGATGTAAATAACAGCAATGATACAAACAATCACACCAGGGTATCAATGAATGTGTAAATATACATACTTCCTCCTATAGAGTAATGAGTTTAGCTTCTAAGCTAGTATCCTTGAAAATATCTTGTACGATCGGCGTCACCCGTTCTGCGTGACTTGTGACACAAACTTGTATAGTCCCAATACGTCCTGTTGTCTGTTCCAGATCTTCCCCGTACAAAATAGCTCCTACTGCATCAGATGTTTCCCATGCAGGATCTACAAAGCAAATACGGTTTCCTGCTAACTCTCGTAATACAGGTTCAACTAGTGGATAATGAGTGCACCCCAGAATGGCTATCTCTACATTGGCATCTACCAATGGTTTTACGCATTCTTTGGCGCACTCCCGCAGAATAGCATCATCCAAATGACCTTCTTCAATGCAAGCCGCTAGATCTTTTATGTGCTTGTTCTACCACTTTTACATGGGGTTTTAAACTATCACTGCATCCATATGTTTATGGCTATTGATAGTAGCCACGGTAGCATAATCCCTAACGGACCTTTTTCTCTTCTGTTTCACCTTGACATGGAGCGCATCGTGAAACCCCTGCGACATGCCCACAATAGGTACATCAAATCGCTTGGATAATTTGTCCAAAGCTACTACCGAAAAATGTATTACAAGCAATCACCATAAGCTTCACTGGTTGTGCTATTAAAAATTCTGCAATTCTTGTAGCAATTGCTTCTATTTCTTCTTTTCGACTTATTTCCTACTGGATTGTTCGCACTATCTCCGACGTAAATAAAATCTTCTTCTGGAAATTCCTGTGTTAGCACAGATAATACAGATAATCCACCGATGCCAGAGTCGAATACTCCAATAGGTAATTCTTTCTGTATGGGCGTCATTCCCTACCCTCCTCTGCTACGGCTTTCATAGGTTTGAAAAATACGTCTGGCAAACGAATGATTTTACCGGTTTCCTTGAGGTGAACACATTTGTGTGTCTCCAGTACATATCAGCGCACCATCACTTTTCACGGATAATCCGATATGTAAAGTACATTGAGCCCGTGACAAAGAGGCCACTGTTAATTCCACCCGCAATACATCGTCAAAGCGCGCCACTTCCTTATATTCACAGCTCACTTTTGTAATAGGAAAGACGATGCCCTCCTGTATCATGTCCCACAAACTAATACCACAACGGCGGAAATATTCAATTCTTCCCATTTCAAACCATCGTAAATGATTCGTATGATGGGCTATCTCCATCATGTCCGTTTCATAAAATCGGACACGCAATGATGTAGAAATCATCGTATACCTCCTTTCCTATGCAATAAGAGGCTCCAAGGAGCCCCTTTTACTACTTAATCAATCGATCCGATAGGCACAAATTTTTGTGCTTGTTCTTTATGAGAAGCCTTAATATAACGATTGGCAACCTTCATAGCAATAGACAAGACGGCTATATCATCGACCCAGCCAAGGCCTGGTACACTATCTGGAATAAAATCAATAGGTAAAATTAAATATCCCAAGGCCCCTGCAATGACAGCCTTCACAAATTTTGGCGTGTCTTTATCACGTAAACAATAATATAACATTACTGCTTTTCGTGCAAACATATATTACGGCCCATACGATTCACTGTAGACATAAAGGCATCAGATGTAAATGTTTTCCATACTTAAGGATTTGTAAAATATTCATAGTGATGACCTCTCTGATTATTGTTTGAACTTATCTTTTGCTTGTTCTGCTAAATCGATGGCTTTTTCTTTCGTTTGTTCCGCTAATTCTACGGCTGTTTCTTTTACAACCTCTGCTTTTTCACGAATGTCTTGCACTGCTTCTTGTGCTTGATCAATCGCTTTCGCTGTCAACTCAGAAGCTTTTTCTTCTACTTGCTGTAGTGTTGGCTCCACAACCTCTTTCACTTGTTGAAGTTTTTGGCTCACTACTTCTTTAACCTGTTGAAGAGTAGGCTCTACAGCTTCTTTAACATCCTGCATAACAGCAGTTGCTTTTTCTACTACTGGTTCTACTTTAGTTTGTAAAGAGTCGTTAATTGATTGACGTACAGTTTCCGCTTTTTCGTAGGCTGCATGTGTATAGGCACTTGCTTTAGATGCTGATGTACCTGCTACACTTCCAGTCAAAGATAAAGGCTCTGTAGCTAAAATTTTAAGCAACGAACCTACACCTTTTGCCGCATGACGAGCATTATCTAGTAATTCTTCATTACCACTTTTTCTAATGTATCTTTCACAGTCGCTGCTAAGATAGATACCGCACCTACTGCAAGGTCTTTCACAGCACCAATATTAGCTAGCAAATCAGCGCCTACAAAGGAAGTTGCAAAATCCTTTCGCACTTGCTAAATAGTCATTACCTGATACATGAACGCCTTCTAAGAAATCTACCTCTTCATTACCCAAAGGTTTATTGCGTAGTGGAGTATTCGCCAATGTCATTACTGTTTCTTTTATTATATTCATAGATATCTACTAAGCGTTGACGATATTCTTCATAATTAGGACATATTGGCATACCATCTTCAATCCATTTGGCTGCCATTTTACCTACACCATAGGTAATTGCTGCAGCTACTGGCACTCGAAGAATCATCGTTGGCACCATGGTGCATACTAAGGCCGCCACAGCACTGCCTCCAAGGCCTACTAAAAAACCGGTAATCCCTTCTTTTGCAGGGCATACACCATAGGCTTGAGCAATACGAGATACCATGTACACATCATTTGCCAATAACCCTATATAATTAAATTTTGGTAATGCTCCGATACCAGCTGCACGAGCAGCAGCCCAACGACAAATCATTTCCACTTCTTCTTGTACATTCGTTACATCAGTAAGTGTTGTATTATATTTCAACTGTTCCATATGTATCTCCTATAGTTACCACAAAACATTAAGTGTCAATGTACTTATTACCTTTATTGTATCAAATTTCGTTATGAATTACCAACTTGTTAATCCACCATCTACTGTCCATGCTGCACCTGTTACAAAGAGGCTTTTCGCTGATGAGAAAAGCGATAACTTCTCCTACTTCACGGGCTGAGCGATACGCCCTAATGGATAATGTAACGCCATTTCTTCTTTCCTTTTACAATATCACCAGATGGTTCATTAGCTAACTGTTTCGCTACTAATGATGTATCTACATCTCCTGGACATACACAGTTCACTCGCACGATGCGGTGCCATTTCTAGCGACAAAGATTTAGTGAAGCTTACTACAGCCCCTTTAGACGCACCATACACAGTGCATGCCACATTACCTTGAAGGCCTGCATCACTAGAAATGGTCACGATGCTACCATGAACTTGTTTCAAATACGGTGCTGCGGCTTGGCATAAAAAGACAGTACCTTTTCACATTAGTCCCAAACATTTCATCAAAATTTTGTTCATCCACATCCTCTAACAATCGTTCTTCGTAATAGCCAGCTGCTGTTACCAACGCATTCAAATTGCCAAATAGTCGCACGGTATCTTCTACAATACGTCGGCAATTCATAACCTTACTCACATCGCCTTGTACAAATCGTACTTTTTGAAGAAATACGGCGTAATTTTACCACTGCCTCTTGTCCATCCCATTCATTACGACCATTGATGACAACGCACCATCCCTGTTTTAGCAGTAGTTCTGCTGTTGCAAATCCTATACCTGATGTACCACCACTAATCAATGCCACCTGATTATCGCTAAACTTTTGCATAGTTACTCCTATTATATAATGCCCTGTAAAGTAAATAGTCATAGGTTAATTTTTATCAGCATAGTCAGAGACATAACAATGAACACAAAGCGTACTAATCCTGTCCCTTTTACCATCGCTAGTTTAGACCCTGTAGTAGCTCAATAATTTGTCCCGCTGCTACTGCCAGTCCGTACCCATAATGAACTTGATCCATATAGATAAACATCATTAAAGAGCCAAAGTTACTGACTGTATTAAGGACTTTTGCATTGCCAGAGGCGCCCAAAAAGTCATAGCCCATGAAAAGGAAATAAAAATCAGAAACATTCCTGTTCCAGGGCCAAAAATCCATCATATAATCCAATTAAGATAGCTACAGACATATACGCAATTAACTTCCATCCACACTTAGGTTCAACCTTGGAAATAGCACCCCAATCTTTCTTGGTAAGTACCACAATGAATACAGCTAACAATAACACAATAATAGCTGGCTTCAAAAATGTAGATGGTACATAAACCAGCATATATGCCCCTCAACATAGAGACGAGCAAAGTAAAGGGAAGAATCCATTTAATCCCATCCCAATTGATTAATTTATTTCTAGCAAAGTTAATCATTGCTGTACCTGATCCAAAAACGCTAGACAATTTATTTGTCCCAATACACATGGCAACCGGCATATTGGTTAATATCAAGGCAGGCAAAAAATCAAACCTCCGCCTCCCCACAATAGAATCCACAAATCCTGCTAGGGCTCCTGCGAAAAATAATATGATACCAATGAGTAATTCACCTTCCATAGGGTGAGCCCTCCTCTTTTATATACATGCACTTACTGTTTTAACAACACTCTTATTCTTCAATACGAGGCAATATTTTTGTTATATCCATCCGCCCCATAGTTTAAGCATCGTTTTTACTCGGCTTATGGTGGCTGCACTAGCTCCTGTTAATTCCACACTTTGATGCATAACCCGTACCAGCTTTCAACAACTTTGCTACTTCCAAACGTTGAAATCGATTTCAACTCTCCTATAGGTACAGATATCTTCAAAAATTCATAACATTCTTCCATAGTTTCCAATGACAATATGGCCTTAAATAATTGGTCATGCGTGGGACTTTTTAGTTTTTGATTCAATCTCTTTATTCCTCCAATGATTCTATTCACAATGCGCTTTATTTCACTACTATTATACCATAGGAAATATACCTGAGGAAATGTATACATAGAGCTAACATAAACTTTTCCCATAGAAAAGAGGACCTTCGATGGCTTATCATCGGAGGTCCCTCTTATTATTAGTTCTATAGGAAATTAGAATGCTGGAACATTGATCCTTTGAATTCTTCTTGGATAAATTTGCGTACTGGTTCAGATTGGTAAATAGACAATAATTTTTGTATGTTTCATTGTTTACGTCATCTGTACGAACAGCAATTACATTCGCGTATGGAGAATCTGTGCTCTCCACCACAACTGCATCTTTTTGTGGGTTTTAAGCCCGCTGGGATGGCATAATTTGTATTAACTGCTGCTACATCAACATCATTTTAAGGAGCGAGCAATTTGTGCTGCTTCTAATTCACGGATTTCAAGTTTTAGGATTACCCGTAATGTCAGCTACGGAAGATTTAACAGTACCTCCATCTTTTCAATGTAATTAAACCAGCTTGTTGTAATAACAACAAGGCACGGCCACCATTTGTTGGATCGTTTTGGAATCGCCACTGTTGCACCATTAGGTACTTCTTTTTAAATCTTTGTATTTATTGGAGTAAATTCCCATTGGCAATAGGATTGTTTTACCAATAGATTGAATTTTTAGCCCTTTATCTTTTACCATATTATCCAAGAATGGTTGATGTTGGTAAGAGTTTACATTTAATTCTTTTTTGATCTAAGGCAATATTTGGTTGGATGTAATCACTGAATTCAACCACTTCAATATTCAATCCTTGTTTTGCTGCTTCTTGTTTTACAACTCCATCACTTTTGCATGTGGACCTGCTGTGACCCCTACTTTGATTGGTGCATCTGCTGTTGGTTTTGTTTCTTCTTTACCACACCCTGCTAATAGCAGCACTAAGGATGCGATGGCTAATAAGCCTACTAAAATACGTTTCATAAGTATCTCCTTTATTTTTTATTTACTTTACGGGATAAGTAGTCACCTAAACTTTGGATGACTTGCACTAATACAATTAAAATGACAATCGTGGCTAACATCACGTCCCTTGAAACGTTGGTATCCATAGCGGATGGCAATATCTCCAAAGCCACCTCCACCGATCGCCCCTGCCATAGCAGAATAGCTAATTAAATTAACAATTAGAACTGTAATATTATCGATTAATGTTGGTAATGCTTCTGGCAACAATACTTTTCCAAATAATTTGTAATGGCGTTGCACCCATAGATTGTGCCGCCTCAATGAGCACCACCGTTAACTTCTTTAATTGCTGTTTCCACTAATCGCGCCAAGAATGGAATAGCCGCCAATGTCAATGGCACACAAGCTGCTGTGGTACCAATAGATGTACCTGCCACTAAGCGAGTAAATGGAATGATGGCTACCATCAAAATGATGAAGGAATGGAACGTGTGGCATTTACGATAGCCCCAGGACTTTGTTTATCGTTTCATTTTGCATGATATGCCCGCGACTAGTGATGACTAAGATAACGCCCAAAGGAACCCCTAATAGAACAGCTACCACAGTGGAAATCACCGTCATTTGTACAGTTTCCAAGAAGCCTTGTAACAATAAATTAATGATTTGCTGTGACATAACCGATCGCCTCGCTTCCAATTGGTAAATTATGTAAATACTCGATAGCCGCTTCCGATTTAGCACGTTCGCCCTTTAATTCTACAATTAAATGACCAAAGCTCATATCTTGAATATAGTCCACCCCGCCAAACAGAATACTTACATCTGTATCAAACTTACGGATAATAGCTTGCCACTACAGGTTCATCTGTTACATTGCCTTTGAAAGTCAATCGTACAATCGGATTGGCCCCTGCTACCCAAGTTTCATTCAATGTCAAGTGAGCCAAAGCATCCTCTGGTAAATCATGGCTGATAATAGCAGACACGAACTCTTTTGTGGTAGCTTCTTTTTGGTTCTGTGAACACATCTACAACAGGACCTTCTTCAATGATCGTACCACCTTCGATAACGGCTACACGATGCCAAATCTCCTTGATGACATTCATTTCATGAGTGATTAACACAATCGTTAAATTCAATCGACGGTTGATATCTTTCAACAATGCTAAAATAGATTTAGTCGTTTGTGGGGTCAAGTGCAGATGTAGCTTCATCACACAACAACACTTTCGGATTGCTAGCTAAAGCACGGGCAATACCAACACGTTGTTTTTGTCCACCAGACAATTGAGATGGATAATTATCTAATCGATCCGACAATTTTACAATATCCAAGATTGGTAAAATACGTTCTCTAATTCTCATCTTTTTGACAACCCTTGCAATTCCAATGGGAATGCCACATTTTCATAGACTGTGCGGGATGAAAGTAAATTAAAGTGTTGGAAAATCATACCGATATGTTTACGTTCTTCACGCAATTCCGCTGTGTTCAACTTCGTTAAATCTACACCATCCACAATAACAGAACCAGATGTAGGACGTTCCAACATATTGATACAGCGAATCAAAGTGGACTTACCGGCACCAGATTGACCGATGACTCCCAAAAATTTCGCCTTCTTGTATAGTTACATTAATTTCTTTCAAGGCTTCCACACGGACAGCACCTTCATAGATTTTTGAATCTGTTTAAGTTCTATCATGAAATCCTCTCCTTTTCAAACTAAATAAAATAAGAGCTCTCAGTAACCTAAGAGCTCTTGGGTATGCCTAAATTGTACAATGTCAGTAGACAGACTGTCAATAATTCCCACTATATTGCTTACCTATCGTTTATTATAACTTAAATCTATAACTCTATATTCAGATAGTATTTACCCTTTATAACAAGTATCATCGTAACATAAAACACATCTTGTTGTCTTAAACTGAAATATATATCAAAAAGTCTTACTATATGTTATAAATCCATAGAAGATTACATTGTCACTCACTATATCACTACTATAAAGTAAATACGATTGCACAACATCCATATACTTGCTATTCTTGTTTTTGCAGCTTAATACCACCACGCTTTGCAATGAAAGCCGCTAGAACACACCACAAGTGCCCGTGATTAACTGTGGCCAACCCATGCTGAATAAAATTCCTTTTGCATGGCTTCTGGAATACCTGGCATCAATTGGAGATAACACCAAGAATAGCCCATAAAGAACTACACTTTTCACAATAGCAGCGGTAACAGCTGTCATCCATACACGCTTTGTACCTAATACTTTCACAGTGATTGCATATGCCATACTACCCAACGCCACTACAGGTACGAAAAGAGGTATGGTCAACATGCCTTGCAGAAATGCCGCCAATCAGAGTCACACAAGCCACTACGAATCCGCTCCACAAACCATAGCGCCAAGTAGCTAACGCCGTACAGGCGCCTACGATGGAGCCTACTAAAAATTGCACTAACCCGTGCATAGGGAATAATCATGCGAAGAAACCCTTGACTCAACAAGGCTATCGCCAACAATAAGGCACTGCCTGTGATCGTTTTAACTGTCATTATGCTAACCCTTCTTCCATTAAATGTTGTAATTGTTCAGCTAATACTTTTGCCGCTTTGCCCGGTTTTCCATCACCTACAGGCTCACGATTTAAGGTTGTAATCGGAATAATACCACCAATAGTATCGGTGAAGAAGATTTCGTCTGCATCTTCAGAACGCTTCATCAAATTCACGTTCAATAATCGTAATTCCTGCTGTTGGTGCAACACGGGTTACCACTAACTGACAGGGTGATACCTTTTTAGAATATGATGGTTTTGCTGGATGTGTAACATACACCATCTTTCATAACAAATACATTAGAAGTAGCTCCTTCTGTAACGATACCATCACGCACTAAAATAGCAGTGTAGGCGCCTTTTTCTCGGCTTTCGTTTGTGCTAAAATATTAGGAATTAAGTTTAACGTTTTGATATCCACGAGCTCAACGCTCATCCGGTAACGTAATAGCTTTAACACCTTCCTGCAATACGCTTAAATCCTTTGTTATAGGTTTAATAAACATATACATTTGTGGCTCAAGTGTAGAACGCTCAAACGCATGATGACGGGGACTCACACCACGAGTAATTTGCAAATAGATATATCCATCAGTAATTTCACTTTGCTCAATCATGATTTCATGCAACTCTTTGCAACTCATCAGGAGGCATACGCACAGGAATATCCATTTCACGCATAGAACGATACAAACGATGCTGGTGATAAGAAAAAGCAAACGCACGACCATTGTAGACACGTACCACTCATATACACCATCCCCAAAACAATATCCTCTATCATCAAGACTAACCACCTTAGCCCTGGCTCTACCATTTCACCATTAAAAATATGTTAATTCTTTCATAGTAACACCTCATAGTATACATACGAATCAAGTATTATCTTCATTATGAGTACAGACAAGTATAAAATTCTACATTTATTTTATCAGAAATCTTTTTGTAGGAGCACACATTTTATTCCAAAACAAACTAAATAAAGCACAAACTTATGGATATCATCACCATATACTCCCATCCTCTGAGGAACGCAGTTACGAGTAGTAGACTTGTGGCATTCCTTGTTACCTAAATCACACAAGCTACAAGAAGAGCACGGTGTGCCCCTGAACAAACAATCACAAACTCCCTTGAGGAGCTGCAGTTATGCGTAGCAGCCTTTAGTGGCGCTCCTTACTGCCTAAATCACACAAACACTAGAAGAGCGACATGTTCCGGAGCAAACCTAACCACTGTATCAGTTTGCGGAGGGAATATGTCGCTCTTCTATCTTATATAATTAAGAATGCCACCGATTGCATAGCGAAACAAGCGACGATTTACTTTCCTAATACATACGCCCTCACTTGTTTCTGCAACCTTTCTAATCCCTTCGTCACTCCAAATGATAAGATGACCGCACTCACATACATAAATACTACAGACATAGTTGTATATCCTAATCCAGAGATTTCCAATATTTTGTCTATAAGAATCAACATAAATGGGATGCACCAAATAAATTCCATAAGACGTATTTCCCAATTCTGTCCAAAAGATTTCCACTATATCACTCATGGATGACACGGTAAAAGCCCACACAAAAAGATACAACCCATACCTGTATACACCAATCCTTGTGGACTTAGCTGATGCACTGTGTAGATGGCCTCTAACCGTGTATAGCCCCACTCTGCCATCACGTAGTAATAGGATCCTAGCATCGCCACTAAGGATAAGATAAATCCAACGGTGATACCAAAACCGCGGGAGTCAATCCATCCCAACATTGCATCAAATCGTTCTGCTAATAGCCCACCTAATAGGAAAATCCATATATAAAATCCTACAAAATAATTAAGACGCATACTAAAGATATACTGCAACCATTCTTGTGAAAATTGCACATAACCTGTCATATAAGAGGACCAATAGTTCACTGCCATTTGCACAAAAAACAATACCGTCATACTAAGAATAGGAGCTTTCAGTATAAACCGTAGAGCCCATCGCCAAAGTGGCATCAATGCATAAAACCAGAGAAGGATCACTAGGAAATACAGATGGTACATACCATTCCCAAAAGAGTAGCGTCAGTCCTAATACATGTGGCATCAATCCCCAGGCGCTATGGGCTAACACCGCACTATAAGCTGTATATAAAATTGTCCATACAATATATGGATAGAGTACCACTTGTATACGCCGGCGCAAAAAATTGGAGTAGGAAAATTTATCCTCCACCGATGTATGGTAAAAACAATCCAAAGGCAGATAAGAAGAAAAAGGCTGGCACAGTAAAGCGTGATACAATTTCCAATAATCCTAATAGATGTATATTAATCGCAGGGTTTGCCAACGCATAGGACCCTACATGAATACCGATAACACCCTAACATGCAAAGTCCCCGCATATAGGTAATGGCCGGTATAGCTGGCTTTCTATAATTCCTCCAAAAAGAGGGCTACGCCCCTCTTCTGTATTACGTAACATTATTGAGCTTGCTTCACTTTTGCAGCTTCTGCCTCTGCTTTTTCAGCTTTTGCCTCGGCTTCCGCCTTTGCTTTAGCTTCTGCTTCTAGTCGTGCTCGTTCTGCCGCTTCACGTTGTAAACGCAATTCTTTTTGTAAAGGAGCCACCGGTTCACGATATACGGTAATATCCGTTTCAAACAATCGTCCCCATGGGAATCGAGCTGATACAGTACGTGGATCCAATTTTAAATAGGTCGCTGCAAAGTCCCTGACGCGCTCACCTAAATAGCTTTCTAAAACTTCATTTAATGTGCCTGTATATTTCACATTATCTGTGCGGATAGAGTCCTGCATACGATACACGTCTTTGCGAATATTCGCTTGATACGCCCAGATTATCCAAGTATTGTTGTGTCAACATATCGCGATGACTTTGGTCATCCATGTGCACCCCTAAAATACCTTGTGCTATGGCATAGCCAATGGTATTACTTGCCGTATTCCAGCCATTATAAGCGCTTACTTTATACAGTAAATCTCGTTGGTACAGTCCATACACTAACGTATTATCCGACCCATTGGAGTAAGCAATATCTGCAATGCTAACAGGTACCCTTGATTCATGGAAGCTTGAATGTGATCTAAAAATTCATTAGTACTTCTAGAAATCATTGGAAAGTTTTCAAAGGCTTCTGATTCACCTGTCACCATACCTAGAGGAGTATTCACCGCTAGTAACACCGATGGTTTCCCTTTGGCTTTCATCGTACCACCTACAGCCACTACATGTTCGGCAATCGTTTTTCTACCTTTTTGATCCTCATAGTGTGGCACTGTTTCGCCGCCACCACCTAACGGATAGATAACCTCAAAGGTTGGCGTCAAGTGATTACGGTCCACATGGTCACGAGCAATCAATAATAGACCTAATTGGTCTGCCCCTGGGAAACTACCATATTGCGTAGGAGAAAGTCCCTTTACTATATTTTTGTAAATAACGTCCCTCCATAGCCGATTGGGATAAACTACTCGTATCATCATGACCTAAGGCAAAATATTTAAATACACCTTTTTTTAGTTATATCAATTAACTGACGGTTGATTTCATATTTTTGACGACGATGGAACCAGTCTTGTAAAAACTCCACCGGCACCGTAGCCTGCAACATGAACAATTCTTTTTTTGCTCATCTGGGAGTCAATTTTTGACTATCTAATTTATCTTGTAACGCTGCGATACGGAAAATAGTCGGTCCATATTGATCATAATAGGCTGGCTCCACACCGCCACCACTAGCACGTGGAGAGCGCATCACTGTACCAAAAGCATAGATTGGCACATTCGGATACTTTTTGTGCAAGTCCTCAATATGACGTACACGATATTCCAACGTATGCAAATCTAAATTATGCTTTCTAGAATCTACAAGACCACCATAAATCAAGGAATCTGTACTTAATACGAGCACATCCGCTTTGTTAATATTCTCGTCTATCCATCTCCACATGGCTTCTGCATTTCCTTGAAAGTTTCGCCCAGAAATATAATATTGTGGTGGTGTTAACACCGTATATCCTGCGTCTTGAGCCGTCGCCACAGTATAAGCTAAAGCTCACTGGACGGTCATCTTGGGGTACATATAGCACCGTCGTAGCCTCTGCAGGGCTTGCATGACTCAGGATCGCTGTAGCAATGGCTGTGGCCATCATAGCAAACTTACGCCGCCATAATTGTTTACTCATTTTTATATCTCTCCTATTATATAGCATGATTGCTAATTCTATTCTTACTTAATAGTGTCTTCTACTTACTATATCTTTACAAAAATATATTTCTATATCTAGCTATATATGTATTGTATCGATAATTGAAAGTTATACGTAACTATACGCTCCCACGCCTCAGATTACCTTTTTATATAGTCTATTAACTCAATTTTTTATTATCTTTTTACATATAACAAGCCTGTATCTACTAGACTTTCACCACTCCTGAAAGTCTTGCCCCATGTATACTATCAGACATCATGGTCATCGATGAATCCGATCAATGCGGGTAGATTCAATGATATTCAATGGCTACCATCGAATGATAAAAACGATAAGGGAAAGTTACATAGAAGCTACTACTTGATGACCTATACCATACATCACAAAATAAGCAATGCCACCTAACAAAGCTGGTAACGCATAGACCTCCTCTTTTAGGACACTCGGCGTGCGATGAGCTAAAATATCACGAATAATGCCTCCACCTACTGCCGTAATCCCACCTAATACACAACAGTGAGCACCAAATTGCCTGGATCCGTAGTCATCCCTACAGTCGCTCCTGTTACCGTAAAAGAGGCCAACCCTAAGGCATCTGCTGTCAGATATACTTTCGTGGCACCCTTGCCTTCAATATAACGATTCCAGCCGTATCGATACATAATAAACATGATACCTACTGTAATTAGCGTGATAGAAATATATAATCCCGTTTGCAAAGATGTGGGTGGTATGCGGCCCTACCATAACATCACGGACAATCCCACCGCCAATAGCAGTGACCAGTGCTAAAAATCAATATACCAAAAATATCCATACGCCGCTGAATCCCCAAAAGAGCTCCTGATATGGCAAAGGCAATCGTTCCAATGACGTCAAAATAATAACCATAAAAATCCATAGAACTCCTCCTCATACGGAATTATTGTACCATTCTTTTTGAGTAAGATACTAGACATTTTATAAAGCAAAAAGGACAGTTGCAACCGTCCTTTTTATTCGACCCCATAATAAAGGGAACTAAATATTTATGCCATAATTATATACTATCTTGCCACAAAATACAATAGATATAACAATAAAAGCGTCTATGCAATGCATAAACGCTTTTAAAACCTTAGCGGAGGATTAGGGATACACCCTATAAAACCGCTTATCTCCTAGCTTTTTCCACTTCCCACCCTCTACAGGGGCAAGATAGAGGGGCAAACATTAATATGTATAATCACCTCATAAACAAGGCTATCAGCTGTACGGCTTTTTAGTCTTGTTTTTCTATTTTATGGATTACATCGACAAAATAACACTATCCCTATAAAAATAGCCCTCTTATTTCGCCTGTACAGGGCTTTTTCCGCATAGTCACCCCTATAGTTTTTACCTAGGCTATTATAAGCACACTATAACGGCGAATATTCGCACACATTCATAGGTAAAATGTGGTATACTCTATGTAACCCTTTATTTTAAAGAAAGGGGTGATCCCCTAAAATGGGTGAATACAACATTTTTATGTATTGGCAACTTTCTCGCCGTTGTTCTTCAAGGTATCTTTGATACATGTTATTTCTTACATAGTAATTGAGTTCTTCAAGAACAAAAAGTAGAAAGCAAAAAGGACGGCTTGCACCCGTCCTTTTTGTTTGATCCCTATAATGGGTAATACAACATTTGTTGAGTTAATTATATACCATCTTGCCACAAAATACAATAATTGCTTTTTATACATGCAGTATAAAGGTTATATATAATTTCTAAAATACATCCTATTACATCAATTATACCAATAAAAACCAATAATTTATAGCTAAGGCTCATAGCCTTAAACTCTTTGAATCGTTTTTCTTTCATCTGCTACCTCCTACACAAATTTATAGGATCAGGGATAACAATATTATTACAGTTCGCCCACTCTACAAAGATAGGTATATATACTTTCTGTTTTTCTGCTATCTACCTTTTCCATAAAATAACACATATCAAGTATGTACATTCTCGCCTTTATCGCTATACAGCTATCAAGATCATTTCTGAATTGCCCTACTATTGGCCATATACATTTTATGCTTGCTATATAACAGGTCTAGCCGTTCTTTTAGGCTCTCAATATCAACAATATAATTCGATGTATCTTGATGTTTTTCTCCCTTTACATATATGTCTATATCTTGTTTTTAGGGCTTTATAACCACCCTTATATACTTGTAATTCTTCCGTTAGTCGGTAGATGTGTTCGCCAATACGTCTATACCCTTTTAACATCAATAACATTGAACCGTATGTATACATGCTTACCCCTGATCTAGCTTTTTGCAATAAAAGTTCGAAAAACGTTTTGCACCTGTACACACTTTTTATATGTTTTACTCGCAAAAATCACAATATGAAAGGCTATCCAATCACATTTTATGTTGTATTTTTCCGAATATATATTATAAAAGGGGGATTGCTCCCCCTCTTTTTTACTGTTCAAGTTGCTTTTTAAATTCCTGTTCAAGTGCTTCTCTTAGTGTAGGTTGTTTCGGTTGTTGTGCTTTCGCTAGTTCTTCATAAGCAAAGTTATAACCTAATACAAAGGCTAGATGGGTGCAATCTACGGCCACACGCTCCACATCTTCCTTATTGGTAGCTAAGTTGATACGCTCTCTTGTAATTTCTTTTAAATGCTCTACAGCTTTCATATTATCACCTTTCTATACTGTTTCTTGGTAGTAAATACCTTTCTTTTGTTGTTCAATACGAATGCATCATATACGATACGCCCCTCTACTAATACGCCATTAATGCCAGGAGGGTTGATATGATCTTTTACACTTGTTAAGTGTTGAGCAAAAATAGTGGAATGTTTATAGGCCACCATAAAGCCGAATTTTTCAGGCACTCGCACGGATGGTACTTTAATAACGTTTAGGCCATCAAGATTAGAGATAATGCCCGTCATTCGCATATCTTGCCCTTGTGTTGTTTCTAGTACCACCTCTTTTTGATTTTTGAGGATTTGATACACTTCGGGTGTTACAACTAAATTTCTATCAGTGTTAGGCACAAACGCATTATCAAGTTCTTTATTGGCCTTTAAAATCTCATCATAAATGCTTTCAGGGGTTAGTGTTACCGCTGTAGGCTTAATGCCCGCTCCTGTAATCATTTATTGAGTACATACTTTTCTACAGTAGGAATAACTCACCTCGCCCATTTGTCGCTTAACAGATTGGGTTAAAGCTTCCTCGTATCCCTAAATGTTTGTTCCATATCTAAATGATCCATTACATATGTAAAGGCTTTATCTTGCGTTAGGCGTTCCGTTTGTGTTGTATGGTCTAAATCTGTAGGCGTACCATAACGGCCGTATTCTCCCTCGCCTAGTTTTCCGTGGCGGTGGTAGTCTGTTAATTGTGCAGTAGCTACTGTATATACTTTTACAGCGTCAGCACCCACCCAATAAAAATCTTGTTGGTTTGTAATTGTTCCTAATGGTGTACTCTTTGTAAATCTCTCATCCACTAAAGTGGTGTATAGGGTTCTTAAATCAATGTTTGGTTCTCCCATATATAGCTCGCTTTCTAGCTATTAAAGGCTTTTCTGTATCGCTCCATTTCGTCAATTCCCATATGGTCTTGATTTCCTCTATTATGACCGCTCCCCGGCTTTTGTAGACTTTTTATAGCCCATAAGTTAGATTCCATCCATTCGCTTAGATACTCATCAGCGTTTTTCCATCTAATAATAATTCGCCCTGATCGTCCAAGGTCGCTTTTACCATCAAAACAAGGGATATATTTCTTTTAGGTGCTACTATATGATTACCTTCTAGCTTTTTGTAATAACTTATTTTTAAATTCTCATCATACCGAATACGTTCTTTTTCTAAGTAGTTTCAGCTTTGGTCCAATTCTGCTGTTACTAGTGCTACTTGTTCTTGTAATGCTTGCACGTTGTCAGCGTCTTTGTTATATCTTGCCCGTTACGTTCTAACCGTTCTTGGACAATCTGATTTACTTCTTCTTGTGTAAACGTCTTTTCATTTCCATTGGTAAATCTCCTTTTTCCTGTTAGTTCAGTACACTACGCAACAAGTGATATAGAAAAGGAACTATACCGTCTGTTACAGTATCCAATGTCCGCATGGATCGAGTGCTTTACGCTGGCAGTAAATACATAAAAGCCGTGAAAACTATTAGCATAATTTTGCCAATAAATTCGGCTTTCGCCTTACATTTCATGCGGTACTTGTACTATTATTATACCATAAATCGCATAATAAAGCTACTTTTTAGGCTTTAGATAGCATCATATGACCCATTATTATTTGGTTTTAATTCTCAAGGAATGCATAAAAATTTTTCTGTATCAATCCTAGTATATACTTTACATCATTAAGTTGATCGATGTTGTCTATCTTCAATGTAACTTCATCCGTTCCCCTTGTCGTGACTCGTTTATAACGCTATCTTTTCCTCACTGTAAAGTAACCCAATGCATGCATACATACGGCTAGATGTTAATATTTCTTTTAATTTGCTGTTCATCTGCTCCGATATGTAACAGCTTTTCCCGATCTCTTGTTTAATTACATTAAGATGTTTTCTTCTGATTTGCTTTTCTGTGGTTATATCAATCATATGTATACCTCTAACTTCTTCGATTTTTGACCCTATACAGGGCTTGCAGTTGCTTTTTAGTATCATTTCATCTAAAAGCAACTAATAACTTCTTACGCCTAATTTTCTAAGTTTTTCAATGCGTTATGTATATTTGCTATCTCTTTCATAGCATTTTCAGCTATCAAAACAGCTATATCTTGTATTGATTCAATCTCACCATAGGCCAATACTTCACCTTTTTAAACCGTTTTCTTCTAGTTCCCGTTGTAATAACTTTTGCATGTGAATCTATCAAAATATACTAGATTGTTTATATTCAGCATGATATTTTCAGTAGCTGATTTAATAAAGATCGATTCATTGTTATTCATGTTGTCCATCTACCTCTATGCATTCCATAGCTATATTATAAGTGAAAGTAAACACTGTATAGACGCTATCAATAATCGCCTGTTTCTTTTTCTTCGTTCGTTTTTGCTTGTTGCATGTTTACAATCGTTTTCTTTTAGGTACTCAATTTCTATTCTTGATACCACTACCCATACACGCAAGAGATCTATATTCTGATTGTCATCCTCCATCTCTTCAATTGCATTCATAAGGCCACCCATTGAGCCACCATCATGCAAAATAGTTTTTGAATCTTGCTCACTAGGTCGATACCTTTTAATGCCGAAGAGGTTAGCATATTCATGATGTACTACAGTTTCACAATATTTATATTGCCAAGTATCACAAATAGAGGTCTGCGTGTTTGTCTTCTTTTGGCTCATCCTTTTCTTCTCCTCTTCATAGTTTCCTTTCCATGTATTACAGCACGCTTTCCAATTCTTCATTTTATTTTTCCAATCATCCAATCTTTAGACTCATAAAAGTTATAAAATTTTTCTGCTGTAAACGATGTTATATTTTTCATCAAGATAATTTTGTATTTCTTCAATGGTTGGTTTTAAATCTTTTTCCCTAATATATATATAGTATCATAGTCTTTATAGTCTTTATAGTCTTATGTATGGGCTCATGCCGTGGCTCACGCCGTAGCTCATCTTGTGGCTCATGTTGTGGCTCATTTTCGTATTGTGGTTCATGTTGTGGCTCATCTTGTGGCTCATCTTGTGGCTCATCTTGTGGCTCAATAATCCAATAATTCGCCGATTGTTGGCCTCGACTTTCCCACTTTATAAGCCCCGCTTTTCTAATCTATCCTTGACCGTTTAGCAGTAGCTATAGAAACTTTTGCACTTGACGCCAGATTACCTATAGACATATTAAACGGGCTTTTCCATCTCAATTCATTTGCTCGGCTATATAAAGTCATATATACAGCTACATCGGTATGGATTAGTATATCCTATATTCATGAGTACGCATAAAGGCTTTTACACCATCAATAAAATTCACACCTTGCCCCTTTTCTTGCCCCTGTTTTTAAAATAGATATATATAGAGTACTGATATTACTGGTTTTTCATGCTTTCCTCTTCTTTAGTGGATTATTTCAGCATCTAATTCGCCTTTATCTTTGATAAGGCAACGGCTCGAATGTATGCAATACCTCACGGCGTTGTGTTCTTGATATCCCCGTACAGTTCGATCAGGTAGCTTTCTGGTTCATCCGTTACATTCATATACGCCATCTTCTTCTCTGTGCTTATATACTCCGTGTTTTTCTTGCAAGGCCTTTTAGGTTCGCCACTATTGCAAATACAGAATAAACCGTGTGTAGACTAATAACATAGTCGCCTATTTCGTTATGTTTGAATTTTCCTGTATAAGCGTTATATGGTGATGATCTCGACCGCTCCAGTAGTTGCAGTTACTAGGGCGGTTTTTTCTTTATTAATCATTAGTTACCTCTTTCATTTAAAAACTTTTCAAAGTCTACTAGCTTTACAAGCGGTTTTCTTTCACCACCATCAATAAAGCTATCTTTATACTTACTAATCTGTTTCATTTCACGCATTCGCCGTGTAACAGTGGTAGCACTCATAGAATAATGTTGAGATGATATAAGCGGGCTGTACGTATATAGGTATCATGTTTTACGATCGTATACCGCCAATACAAGCGTATTCTTAATAACTTTTTGAATCTCTTCGACTGATTGCATATATACCTCTTTTTACTAAATATTTGAGCCGTTACGGCTCTTTTTTTATGTTCCGAATGATTTTATACCTAAGCCCCTACTTTTTCACCTCCTAAGGCCTTACAATCCTTTTCAGTCATATACACTACTTGACCATTAAGGATACATTTCACCAATTGGCCACTGTTGTATACATAATCTACATCAATAACAAATGCACATGGAATAGGCTCGTTAGATTTAAAAATTGGAATATTCTTCATTGTGTTTCTCCTTTCATTCCCTCTTAATGCTGTAGGTGATTATATGAGGTTGGTTAAGCATTAAGAAAAAGAATAGTTCTTCAATACCTAATTGCATACCTAAACGGCTGTTAGTACATTTTGAATTGCTAACACTATCACTTTTTAGTAAATTCAATTTTACCTGTTAAAGCGTTTAGATAATGCAACATGTGAAAAGGTTTATGCATTCTGCTAATTCTTTTTGTGAGATATTGGCCATCGTCATATAACCCCTAAGAACGTTATAGTCTTTCATTTATATTTCCCTCCTTTTCTTCATTAAACTTAAATAATCTTATCTATTAACATTTTACTTCTTAATTTTTCTTATGTCAATAGCTTGTTTTTAAGATAATTTAATTTATATATACTTTTATTTACTTTTTCATAATATTAAGTGTATTATAAGATTGAGGTGATTATATGAAAAAATAAAACTTTTAGGCGAACAATTAATTAGTATAGAGCAACTAAAGGGCTACACTGCTAAAGAATTAGGCAAGCTGTTAGGCGTGAGCGGTGCTACTGTTTCGCAGTGGCAAGCAAACAAAACAAGCCCACGCCCCGATAAAGTACAAGAACTAGCTAATATTTTTAATATTGATGTTACCGAACTATTAGAGGAAGAGAAAATACAACTCTAATACTTAGAGGGATAATAATGGGCTTACTTTGCGATAAAAAGCAATAGAAGAGTTTATACTTCAATCAATCGAAAAGTCTAATCAAGTCGAGACAAATTATAAAACTGTCTTGCGACCCTAGATGTACACGATCGACAAAAAGTAATTGATGGTATCATTCCATATTTTTAAAGGGCAATGATTACAAAAACTTGTTTAAAGCAATCTATGAAAAACTACCATCTAAATTAGAAAGCTAATTCAGTGTATGCCCCTTTCTCAAAGAAGGCGGTATCTATAATGTGGATTGAGGAACACCACACCAAAAAGGTATCAAGTATAAATACTTTGAACGATATAAAGACCCTGTAACGGGCAATAATAAGCGTGTATCCGTGACTATGAGTAACAGCACGCAAGCTACAAAAACTAGCTACACGGCTGTACATGAAAAGATTACAAAGGCTATGGGATCGGGCACAAGAAAAAGCCACCCATGAAAATACAATATACTTTCCAACAGGTGGCCAATGAGTGGCGACAATTTAAGGCGTTATCATGCAAGCTATCCACTGATAGCAATAACCGCCTAACCGTCAATAAATTATGTGAGTATATACAGGATACACCATTACACGATGTAAAGGCAATCACTATAGAGGAATTGGCACATACTATGTACCATGTACAGGGGCTATCTTACGATTACACATGTAGAGTAATTACCACTGTAAAAAGTATCTATAGATATGCTAAGAAAAAAGGCTATATTGAGGGATATCAGGCACATTGAGGATATCGAACTTATAAAAAGCCTATGACTATGCAAGAATTGGATAAAAACAGTCTAAATTTTTAGACCGTGAGGAATTAAAAATGGTACTCCTTGCCTTGCATAGTATCAGCCCTCGTATATCCTTACTTATGGAATTTATGAGCCTAACAGGGTTACGAATTGGCGAACTACTCGCCTTGCGTGTATGTGACTATGATAAACCCAATAAGAGGGTACACATCAACGGTACTATATCACAATATGGCAAGGGCAAGCCCCTAGCCGTGGCACTCCTAAGAATATCTATAGTGTACGGTATGTATCCTTGAATGACCGTTATTAGTATCATTGAAAAGCTGTTACTAGAGAGAACAAAGGCTCGCATGGGATACTAGTTACAACGATCAGGGCTACATATTCACAAATAAAAAGGGGAATCCTTACGAACCCCAATACATCAATAAGACGTTACGCAAGGTACATATTGAGGGTAAACACCTAACCACGCATATTTTTAGGCACACACACATGGTATGCTAACCGAATTAGGCGTACCCTTGAAAGCTATTATGCAACGGGTGAGGCCATAACGACCCTAAAACCACACTAAGCGTATATAGTCATGTGACCGAATCCATGCAAGATGAAAATAGTAAAAAGCTAAACGCTATCCTAGTTTTTCACTTTTTCGTGTATTCGTCATATTCTATAGAATTTTTCAGGCAACAAAAAATAGCCCCTTAATTTTAGGGGGCAAATAGAGCAAAATGGGTAAAAAGGGGCTATACACTATAAGCAAGAATCAGAAAAGCCCTGTAGAATCACGTTTTATAGTACTTTTCTATTTCGTTTATAAGCATATACACCCTTTAAACCTTGGCGGAGAGAGAGGGATTTGAACCCTCGGTACGGTATCACCGCACACATGATTTCCAATCATGCTCCTTAAGCCGCTCGGACACCTCTCCAAGTGAATACTTAATTATTATAAACCACTAAATACATTCCGTCAAGCACTCTACCTTCCTGAGGGAACGCAATTTCACCTAGTGGAGTTGTAGCGCTTTGTACTACCTAAATTAAGCACACCCTAGAAAATCACCGTGTGCCCCCACCACGTGAGGAACGCAGTTATGCGTATGTAGTCTTGTGGCGTTCTTTACTGATTAAATCAATCATTCCCTAGAAGAGTACGTTGTACCCCATCCCGTGAGGAATGCAGTTATGCGTAGAACGTCCTGTGGTGGAATATTATCTACATAATATAAATGCTAAAAAGCACCGCATATTCCGGAGCAAACCTAACCACTGTATCAGTTCGGGTCAGAATGTGCAACCATTTCTCAAATCAATCCCTGAGAGGAACGCAGTTGCGCGTAGTAGCCTTGTGGCGCTGCTACCTAAATTGCAAAAATGCAAGAAGAGCACGGTATGCCCTCGAACAAACATTATGAAATACCGTTTGAGAGGATATGTGCTCTTCCCTACACTATTCAGTTAAAAACGCCACAGGCTACATAGCACGGCAAGAGACGATTTAGCGAGGCAGATACCCCAAATGTTGCAACAGTATTTTCACCCCAATGAGTATCAATATAACGCCCCCAGCCATTTCTGCTCTTTTCGCGGAAGGCTTTCATCATATGATATCCACTGAATATTCCCACTAGGCATACCAAAAAGGTAATGACCCTATAGTCGAGCGATGTAAAATACACATCCACATGTAATAGGGCAATCGTAACCCCTACTGCTAGGGCATCGATACTAGTGGCAATGGACAAGGCTAACATTTCTTTCCAATCCACCTTTGTTTTTATCGTCTTCCTCATCACTGAGCGAAGCACAGAATCATATTAATGCCCAAATAGCCTAAGGTAATAAAAGATAACCCAGTGATCCCAGTCATCAAAGTTCTGAGAAAACTGAGCTCCTACGGCAGCTCCTATCATGGGCATCAAACACTGAAAGGCGCCAAATAAGAATGCCAGTGTTATCTTTTTTCATATTAGAATCATCTTTCATCTGCGATGATTTACAAATAGAAACCGCAAAAGCATCCATAGCAAGGCCTATCGATAGAATCAATATTTCAAGGTATGACACAAGTCCCCTCCTGTAAATAACAACAAAAGTGCTTGGCAGTCCCAAGCACTTTTTCTTAAAAATATTACAATTCAAATCGAGAATCGTAATTATTTTTAGTACTAATTCTATTATTATACATCACTTAAGGCTAATAGGGAATAGGCTTCTAATCCCATTGTGGCATCATTTTCAATCTGTATAGTTCTTTGTAATTCTATACGCAACGATTCCAGATACTTGTTTTGTAAAGGGATGTCCCCACATCTGGGTGCACCACTATGGACATCATCCGTTTTTAGTCGACCAAAGCGATAGATTCCGCAAGACGTCGTAAGATTTGTAGATACACCGTTTCTCCTTTTAATACATGTCCAGTACCACCGCAGCTGGAGCAAGTATCAAAGAGAATGGACGGAATACTTTGGCGCTCCCGTTTCCGTGTCAATTCCAATAAACCTAAATGATGTGATACCACATACCACCGTTTTAATAGGATCCTTTTTCACTAGATGATTCATCAACTGCACCAGTTCTTCCATATCCTGTTTCGGCATATCGATAAAAGTCGCAAATAATGATTCCACCCAAATTTCTCAAGTGTAATTGTCGGAGCAATCATATGGGCCGCTTCTTGGTTAACACGTTTCGCCACCTGTCCTGCTTGTTCATTCTTACCGCTGTAATGAGCAGAGTAACATCGATCACTGTAAGCGCTTCTGTTTGGTCAATTTGCAAGGAACCACCTAGATGGGCAAGTCTATTCGATGGTTTAACATGCATCGATTTGCTCTTCAATACCATGATCTTAAAAATATCTTCCTTTCTGATTCCACAAACTCACTTCAACCGGTTTTCCCAAAGCGACCTGCTTGTAATAGTTGTTGCAATTCATCATAGAGCAGATCGATGGTCCACCATAATGGCACCCCTACCGAAGGTCCCATGTAATCACGAATCACTCGATACCATAGGTCGCATCTCCATAGATTTCAGTGCCATTTCTGCGCTACCTTATAGCGCTTTTTGCAAAGTGTTCCCAAGTCTGATGTAAATAGTCCATATCACGGGCAATCTCTTCCTGGCTCGCTCCCCCATCGCAGCTGTGCGCAGAAATAAATCCTACGCCCCGTTCTAAATAAGGTTGTGCCATATCTTTCAAAGATTGACGCAAGTCTGGGATCCGTAATTTTTAGAAATATGAATCTGCTGATCTTCTGGCAATAAGACCATATAGTGACCAGCTAAACTCACATCTGTAGTAACATCGAGCACTTTTACCAAGCATAGCATCTTTCACCATTTGCACGAGCAGCACTTCCCCAACATGGACCTTTTTCTGCTTTCCCTTGTTCTTGTCAGATTTCAAATACACATTTTGACCGATGCCAATGTCGAGAAGGCAGCGCTCATACCAGGGCAGAACATTTTTTACAACTCCCTTTATACATATGATGTACACGGTTCGACAGCTGTGGTCGTTTCATAGATAATCTGTTGTAACGCCCCTGTCTCATCCACAATAGCGAGACGCGTTTCCTCTTTCATCACATTGGCATATAATCGGTTCATAGTATCTCCTTATTCCACTTCTAGTGGCGTAATACACGTACCTATCCGTTTCAATCAGAATCGCTTCACGGTGAATGGAATAACTGTCTGTTACAGGCCAGCCATATTGTTCTTTGCCCTAATTTCCACATATCCCCAGGTTTCATAGTCCCTTCTGGATATACGCCCGATAGCCATGCGAATCGTCACCATTCCATCGTCCACTGTTGCCACCAATGGTTCCTTAATGAAAATGTTTCACATCATATGGTTCTTGTTTTCTTCGGGCGTTACTTTTTCGCACAGTACTTCTTCTGCACTGTTGAAAAAGGATCCAACAAAGACATCCCAATCTCACCTCTTCCGTAACAGGTCCCGTGACTTCGTAGACCGCATAGTTTACAGATAGCCATCATCTTTTCACTTTATCTGGCATGAAATCGACCTTCTAGCACTTCCAATCCCTTTCGGTGCTGCTTCTGAAAGTCGACTTTCATTAACTCTTCTAATGTGACCTTCTTCTAGAACATCCATATCGCAATATTCAGCGCTGGCTGTAATCCCCAAGGCGAGGGCGGAAGAGAAAGCTAATTTTTCATATGCGGATTGACCTTCATGAATAAGCCATTTTGATGCCACTGCGACGAATCATACGCTCAATGGCAGAGGCATAATCTAAATGGGATAAAAAGCTAAGTTCTTCTCCCTTATGTAAGGCCCAAACGTAACTTTCTCAACACGTCCACCCTCCTTATAATCAATAATCAGTGTGCCCAACTCTGGACACGCATTACAACCATTGCACGGTTTGCGACGGCAATCCCAAGTCAATGTACCATCTACGCACGTTCCCATTCACGGCGTAAAGAAATTCTTTACTTACCGTATCGTCAATGATGATCCCATGGCAAAGCTTCTGCAAAACTCACGATTTCGTCGGGCATAGTAATCTGGATCAATATTGGTATTTTTGAAAGCCTGCATCCATGTATCGTAATTGATACTCTGTCCATCCATCAAACTTACAACCTAATTTCCAAGCTTCTACAACAGATGCCGCTAAGCGTCCTGTCTCCACGGGCAAAGACTGCTTCTAAATACCCTGTATAGCCCATCATGGTAGTGATAGGAAATATTTCTATTGTTGATTAAAGATTTCAAGTAGTTTCTGTTTACGATGAATTTCTCTACATCTTGTTGTCCGTACCATTGGTATGGAGAGTGTGATTTTGGCACAAAGAAGGAACAGCTCACTGTGACCTTACCATTGCGTTTACCAGTAATTTCTCGATGTAAATCAAGCACTTTATAGGCTAAATCAGCAATACCTGCTACGTCTTCATCCGTTTCTGTCAGGCAAGCCCATCATGAAATAGAGCTTTACTGTATTCCAACCAGACTTGAAAGCGTTTTTCACAGGTGGACATCAAATCCTCTTCACTAACACCTTTATTGATAACATCACGCATGCGTTGAGATCCCAGCTTCTGGAGCGAAAGGTTAAACCACTTTTACGCACTTGTTGTACCCTTTTTTAGCGATATCGATAGAAAAAGGCATCGATACGCAAGGATGGCAAACTAACACTGACTTGTTTATCTTTAAATTCTTCCATCAACATGTCTACTAATTCTGGCAATTTAGAATAGTCCGCAGAACTTAGCGACATCAAGGAGATTTCATTGTAGCCAGTATTGGCGATAATTTCTTTTCGCCATTGTACCAATCGTTCTGGCGTTCGTTTCACGCACTGGACGATATAACATACCAGCTTGGCAGAAACGACAGCCGCGCAAACAACCCTCGGAACAATTCAAGCACCGCCCGATCATGGACACATCTAAAGTATGGCACGATAGGCTTTTGTGGATAATAGCAGTTTTCCATATCTTCTACGATGCGTTTTTTACAATGGTAGGCGCTTCTTCAGCCAATACTTTCATCCCTTTCAAAAGTCCCCCAGTCTCTGTATATTGTGGTTCATACAAACGCAGGAACATAGGTGCCTTCAATCTAGCGCTGCTTTTGCGCAAAAAGGCCTCTTTGCCGCCAGGGAATCCTTTTGTTTTCTCAACTTTATATAAATCACAAATTCGTCGATCCCAATCTTCTGATTCGCAATGGATACGACATCAAAGAAATCTGCAATAGGCTCCATATTGTACACACAAGGTCACCCTACCGATTAATGGAGAACGACAAGTCTCGATCTTTCCATAAAAGGAATACCTGCCATATCTAGCATATTAATGATGTTTGTATAGCTCATTTCATATTGCAATGTAAACGCTAATAAGTCAAAGTCACGGATCGGTGTTTTTCGTTTCCAAAGAAAACAAAAGGAATATCTCGATTGCGCATTTCCCGCTTCCATGTCATGCCAAGGCGCAAATACACGCTCTGCTGCCGCATCTGGGCGTTCGTTGACGATACCATATAGAAATTTTTAATTCCTAAATGGCTCATACTCACTTCATACACATCTGGAAAATGCCAAAAGCCATCGTCACATCCACTTCCGAATGATTCTTGTCACGCTATTTCCATTTCCCCACCCATATAGCGAGCAGGCTTTTTCCACATGTTGTAACCATGATGGATCTAAGTGAATCATACAACCTCCAAGAGGCACTAGCCTCTTTTTTACTACTTAAAACATGCGCTTTTTCTGGCGCATCACTATATTTAATAATAAACCTATACTCAATAGATTTGTTGTTAACGCACTTACACCGTAACTGATGAACGGCAATGGAATACCCGTTACAGGGCATAATACCAGTGGTCATGCCTACATTGACTAAGACTTCAAACAACAGCATAGAGCCCAATGCCCTGTGGCAATCAACATACCAAAGGGATCCACCGACCGTTTCGCAATTAAGAAACTACGATACACAACCACCAATAGTAATCCCTAAAACCACAAAACAACCAAGAAGACCTAATTCTTCTCCCACCACGGAGAAAATAAAGTCTGTATGGTTTTCCGGTAGAAAAGTTCAACTGACTTTGGGTTCCTTCAAAGAGACCCTTACCAAATAATAAGCCCTGAACCGATAGCAATTTTAGATTGGATAATATGATATCCTGCGCCAAAGGATCACATTCAGATTCAAAAATACCATAATCCGTTGCTTTTTGATACTCTTGCAATACAAACCAGCTTTAACGGCAACAATGCTACCATAGTGCCTACCATAATTTGCACTAGCCGCATGCGAATACCGCTGACAAAAAGCATACCCTGCTAATATAGCTACATACACTAAAGGATGTTCCCCAAATCTGGCTGCTTTAAACACCAACAGGGCAGGGGATTCCTAAAAAAATAAGAATACCGGCAATAGCTCTTTAAAAAGTATTTAACTTTCCTACTCGACTTTCTAGCATGTTGGCAAAGCTAATTATCATCATCAACTTCGTAAATTCTGATGGTTGAATCGTAATAGGACCAATCTGAATCCATCGTTGCGCACCCTAGTGCCGATGTACCTACCACCATAACTGCCAAAAGAGCATAACGATAGTAGCACCATATATCCACTTTGCATAGGGGCGCAATCGCTCGTAATCCAGCCATTGCAGACCCTACAATGGCAACGATATTTAATCCCAAAGAACAGCAATTGTTTCGATACTAAGTCCTGTAATTTGTCAGCCCTTCTCGATTGACATGAGTCGCGCTGCCGATGACAACACAACCAATGACAATCAGACTGATAGTGGATAGCACTAAAATCCAATCCCATTCACGTATAATTCTCTGCCACATAGTATACTCCTAGTCTACCTTTTGTTCTTTTCCAGAGTTTGCCTCTTTTTTAGCATCCTCTTTCTTATCATTCGCTGGGACTACAACCGGCTTCGGAATATGAAAATATTCTTCCAAAATAGGGCGTACAATGGACCCTGCTGATACGGCACCAAAGCCACCTTGTTCCACCAGCGCTACCACAACGATACGAGGCTTTGTCGTACGGCGCATAGGCAACGAACCAACCATGGTCACGGCCAGTAGCATTTTCCGCTGTCCCCGTTTTTACCGGCTACGGCTAAGAATAAACCTTTAAAAATTTCCCCTGCCGTACCACCTTCCAAGGTTACGTCTCTAAGACCGTTACGGACAATATCCATGACCGCTTTCGATACTTGTAAGACCCCTAATTTCTTGGGGCCAAAAATCTCTTCCGGCGTTCCATCTGCATTATCAATACGGCTCACTACATACGGTTGATAGCGAATCCCTCCATTGGCAATTTCGGACATGACCACCGCCATTTGTATGGGGGTCACCAATGTGAAAGACTGTCCAATAGCGGCATCGAAGGTTTCTCCCTAAATACCAATCTTGATTAAACACTTTTTCGTTTGTATTCGGGACTCGCAATATTACCACTGCCCTTCATCATAGAGCTTGATACCCGTCTTTTTCACCAAGTCCCAAAAGATCTTTGCATATTTATCGATATTATCGATGCCCTAAGCGATTCCCATTTCATAGAAATATACATTATCTGACTTCGCCAATGCTTTGTTAAAATCAAGCCAGCCTAATGCCTCGTCCTCTGCATTTCTTTTGTCAATTAACCAGTGCTTACCACTGTCATAAATCATTTCATTAGGCGTCACCTTTTTTCAATTCTAAGGCAGCTGCACCCAGTAATAATTTTTGAAAGGAGACCCCTGGCGGATATTCACCAGTCACTACCTTGTTTTCAAAAGGGATGATTCGCATCTGTATTTAACTGATTCCACTGTTCCGTAGTAATCCCTTTAGCAAACCAATTCGGATTGAATCCCGGCGCACTAACCATGGCGAGGACCGCTCCCTGTATTAGGGGTCTAGGGGCTACTACAGCAGCCCCCTTCGCAGGAATACCTTGTTTTCTAAGCGCTGCTAATTGGTCATACACAGCTTTTTCAGCCACTTTTTGTAGATTTAAATCAATGGTCAAATGAATATTTCGACCAGGTATGGTGTGTTTACGTCCTACTTCTTCTACAGGGACGTCCACTGGCATCCACCTCTACCTGGCGACCACCGTCCACACCACGTAGCACAGAATCGTACATTTTTTCTAGCCCAGAACGGCCTAAAATCGTACCAGGACCAATGGTTCCACCCGTATGTGTTCCAGTCTAGCTCAGCCTGTTTTACTTCCGCTAGCTCGTCTTCGCTCACTTCCCCTACGTAGCCCAATAATTGGGATGCCATCGTATCATGAGGATAATAGCGAAGTGGCTCTACATCTACAGTAATACCAGGTAATTCATGACGATGTTCTTCAATTTTTGTCACCTTATCTAAGGTTACATCACTAGCTAACCGAATGGTTCATAGCCACCCTTTATGGGCCTCTATTTTTTCTGCCAATGTCTTTTCACCGGGATTTGTAAATAGGAAGCTAATTGTCTCTAGCTCTTTTGGGATCCGCCTGCTTTCCTGTAGGGCAACATGGATCACTCATATAGGCAGGTCGTGAACCAACCACAATTTGACCATTTCGATCATACATTAATCCCCGTGTAGCCGTCATAGAGAGCATACGGAGTCGATTTCCCTCTGCTTTTCCACGGTAATAATCACCCTCAATGGCTTGTAGATAAAACACGACCCAACAAAATAGCAAAAAAATGATGACGACTATGGTTAGCAATACATCAAAGCGTGTCGTTTTTTCTTTTTTATATAGTGCTCTTAACATAGTCTCTCCTTTCTACCACATGTATTCATCTTTTTCTTCCCAGCGCCATACCAATTTATGCACCACAATACCTACTAAGGCATCAATTCCTATGGAAGGAATGCCATGATTCCAAATATAGGTAGTCATGACAATTGGTTCTTGTACAATCCATAATAAGCCCATTTGTAGAACCATAACTAAGGCTGCTCCTAATCCTGTCCACCAGGCAGTAGCATACCATTGTTCTTCATACACAGTGCCTTGCATAGAACCCTAACATATAGCTACTAGTCGCATAGGACACTACATGCTAATCCAAAAATAGTTTGCCGATCATCACATCTTGAACGATACCACCTATAACGGCTAGCATCATGCCATGCAGACGGTCCTTTTCAATATGGTCACTACCAACGCAATATCTAATAACAGATGCGGCGCCCAAGAGTAGGAAAACCATCTAGGCACGACTAAAGGATTGAAGTAATAATGACACCGATTAGCATCAATATCCATGCACATCGTTTCATTGTTGCACCGTCCCTTTAGCCCCTTCTACTTGATCTCGCTGCGTACGAGGAATCAATTTTGGCTCCAATTTTGGCGCTTCTGGTCGTGCAATGGATGATGATACAATCACGAAGACTTCTTCTAAACTCTGAAAGTCCACGGTAGGCTCGATGACAGCATGCTTTCACAAAGCCTTCTTCATCGGTCACAATGTCTTTCACATGACCCAATAACAATCCTTTTCGGGATAGATACCTCCAAATCCAGATGTCACGATGGTATCGCCCTTTCAGAACGTCACCATTTAAGGCGATATTCACCATTTTGTGGTTCCATTGGACGATTGCCCATTGCCTTTCAGGATGGATAGCAATTCTAGACTCAGGCCGTTGCACAATAACTCCAGTCGCTGATCGTGGGTCTAATATACTTTGTACCCGTGCAGAGTGTTCGTACACATCAGATACGAAACCTACACACCTCGCGGAGCAATGACTGCCATATTCGGCGCTACTCCATCTGCACTGCCTCTACTAATAGTGAAAGTATCTGTCCAGGCCCCTCTATCACGTGTCACGACGGATGCTGCTAACAAGGCAAATTGAGGTTGTTCTCCTTTGAAATTTTAGCAATTGACGTAATCGAATATTTTCTGCTACCAACTCATCATAGGCTACTTGTTTCTGTTCTAACTCAGCATTGCGTGCCCTTCTATATCTGACATGTCTTTCACACGCAAAAATACCATTATCTATCACGGCTATTCCTGTATGTAAACCAGATCAAGAAACGACTAGCTCCGTAAGTGAAAAGGGCCATTAAATTTCTCTAAGGTCACCGTCACCACTGGTACTTGCGTTCTTTGCTTTCCACACATACCCAAAAGATACCTAATATGGCACAAAGGGATTACGATCGATAGTCAACCATTTGCGTTCAGATTGTTGCATTAAGATCGCCCCTTTCGTAATTTACTAGCCACTAATAAACGCTCTAAAGCGTTGCACATCCGCAGCAGTCTGCCCAAACCAAGTGCTACCGTATCGCCTGGCGTATCTGCAATACGTACAGGAATGCCCTAGTTCCTCTTGGATGTGGCGATCTAACCCTTCAAATAAAGACGTTCCTCCCGTGAAAGGAGCATGCCACTTTCCATAATATCCGCCACTAATTCAGGCGGTGTTTTTTCCAAAATACTGCGGATAACAGCCACCATATCTGCAATCGGGTTGTCGCAAAAATTTCCATAGACTTCGCTTTTTACGAATCATACAGCGTTTAGTGAGTCCCGTTTCAGAATGACGACCTACGATAGTGTATTCCCCTTCGATAGATGGAGCAATCGCACAACCAGAGTTTGTTTAATATCTTCCACCGTTTCATCGGACACCATAATAGAAAACTCATTACGTATAAAATGATAAATAGCTTCGTTTAATTCATTACCACCAATCCGTGATGTGCGGCTCGCCACTTTACCACCCATCGATAAAATAGCTACATCCGTCGTACTCCCACCGATATCGACAGCCATACTGCCACGAGCCTCAAAAATAGGAAGTCCTGCACCGATAGCTGCTGCCACTGGACTTTCTAGCAAATGCGCTTCCCGAGCGCCCGCCTGAATGATGGCATCCGTCATGGCTCTTCGCTCTACATCGGTAATACCACAAGGCACTGCCATGACAACACGGGATCTACGAACCGCCTTGGACGCTTTGTTCATAAAATACTTTAACATGGACAACACAATACGATAGTCCACAATAAAGCTCTCTTTCAGAGGACTCATAGGGGCTAATGTTTCCGGATTGCGCAACAACAAGCGATGCGCATCTTCACCCAACGGTGACGATATTCTCTTGCTTTGCATCCGTTGCCACTATCGATGGTTCCGATACAACCACCCCTCGACCTTCCACAAAAATATGCGTGTGAAAGGTACCAATATCTATTCCTAAATCTCTTCCTAATGAAGAAAATAATTTCATCAGAACCTCTCCTTATAAAGAATTCCGTATTCTATTAATTGTAACATACTTTAAGGAGATTATAAATAAAAGGCCCTCGAACAAAATTGTTCAGGGGTAGGAACTAAATTTTTATTTAATTTTTACGTAACTCAAATCTTTTAAACTATCTTCATTAGTTAAATTTTCCTTCACCATTTTTATAGTTTCTTTCCATTTGTTCTATGTTATTAATAGCATTAGAAATTCCTTCAAGATGAACTTTAACATGTAACTGATTAAGTAAATAAAAGAAATACTAAAATTTCACGAGCAGTTTTTGTTTCTCTGTATACATTTGGCAAAAGCTTTGATCGTATATGCCTCTAATCCGCTCCTCCATATATGGCTTTCACCGATTAAGAACCAAACGATACATAAGATTTTTCAAAATATTTTTAAATCATCATCACCTAATAACGCTAAAATATCAGCATTGCAAGAAATTTCATCTATTCCCATCTTAAAACAAAAAGTAGCAAAACATTCTAAAAGCTCTTCGCATTATATTTCCAATACTTGGTTCATATTTCTCGTCACCATTTACTGCAAAATTATAGATTTCTTTTATAAACTCTGTATATTCATTTCTATATCTAAAATCACAAATCATCTTTTTCGTTCAGTTCTAATACTCTATGTTTACAACTAATTAAACCACATTTATTTGCTTTCTTATCTATCTCAGAGCACATTTTTCAAAAATCAAATATGGATTGTATATCATGAGAGAAAAAGTACAACTTTTGTATTGGTATTTCCGCATATAATTGAACTAGAGTCGTTCTTTTTAATAAGGATATAATACCTACTCTATTTTTCATAATCAAAACTTGAAACTGGGTCATCAATAATAACAAATACCTCATCCGAATAAGCATTTATCTCTTCTTTTTGTCTTAAAAATATCAGTAAAGAAATAACATAGTGCTAGAATATTTCTTTCTCCTGCTAGAGACTTCACTAGGTTTAACAGCCATTCCATTTGATTTCAATTTATAAGTATTATTCTCTACTTTGATTTCCAGTCTCTCTTTCGAGAAAAATATATATCGTAAGCTATTATTTATTATTTCTACCGCTATATTAACACTTTTTGTTTTTGTGCTTGAAGGTGATTAATCAATCCATTAACTTTTTCTTACTGTATTCTCTTCAATATTATCATCTATAGCTTTTTGTTTATTTTTATAAATAATATAAAGTCTATAATCATCCCATAATTTCATGATAAGCTAACTTGTTATTCAACTCAAGCAAGTTAGACTTCAGTAAACTCATATTATCAAACTGTTCATTATATAGTTTTTCTTTTTCGTCTAACTCAGTTATCAGATGATTTAATACTTTTAATTCAGCAGTTTATTTCCAGATTTAATATATCGATAGTTTATATGGATTATTTATTTTTCATCTATCAACTTATTAATGTAGTCCTTATGTTGATATTGACTACTTCTATTTGCTTTTTACATCGCTCATAAAAATCATTATCAATTATTTTTAAATGGCTCTAAATCAACATAAATCTCCTGCACTTTTGTATCCCTTAAATTTATTTTATGTTCCTCTACTATATTAGAAAAGAACTTTGAGAGATACTTCCTAAGAAATCCACTCTATATTCAGCTGAAATTGATTGAAAACAAAATGGACAAATACTTGTATCTTTATTAGAAAAACATTTTTATGTCCTCTAATTTATTGGCTCCATTTCGAGGCCCAATAACGAAAACAAATATACCTCTCTTTCTGTAAGTTCTGGCTTTTCAATTCTTTTCACTGAGCAATGTGTATGATTTTAGACTCATTAACATGGTTTTCATCAACAACTCGAATTGGAGTCATTATTTTTCCTTCAGCAATCACTAACTCTCCTAGTTGTGAGTAGCTATCTTCATATTGTAATCGTATTGTTTCTGATGATTCCTTAACTTCATTTCCATCAACCTATTAACTATATCTTCAGATACAGAAGCATTCCGTCTTAATCCTTTTAATAGCTCGTATTCTTTCAGCCCAATTATTATCTCACTAATGTTTGGAATATTTTATCCATGTAGTACCGAGGCGCTAAAACAGAAGATGAGTTGTTGTATTTTATCATATTCCAAATACAAGTCCGTTTGCCTTTTTCAGTAACTTTATTTTTCATCTTCTGCTTTTAAAATTTGTTCATCGAGGTTTATTTGCTCCCCAAACACATACTATTGTATCTAATCCAGCCTCTTTTATTCTTACATTATTCACTAGATATACTGTTCATTAAATACATATACGCTTTTCATTTGTATTGTGCAAGATTTACTAATGAGTCATCACTAGAAAGAAATATGCTGCCGTTTCAATTCCATCAACATCTTCTCCAACAGCTTTTCAAGATTGCTTTTAGAAACCGTACTTTTTACCAGACCCATTTCTTCCATAAATACTATATCCGTTCGCTCTCTTTATCAAAGAAAGGCAATATGGTTTCCTGCGTAAAAGCAGCCCCTTTAAACTGTATCTTATAAATGTCCTCAATCATCATTCTACTCCTAATGCTTTAAACACTGCATCGTCAGCGCTATTATAGAAAATAATGTTAAAGCTTCCAATTAGATGCTACTGAACGGTAGCTAAATCCGGCGCCGATGTCATTGGTAATAATACTTTTGGCACCGCTATCAAGACATACTTGTAATGAGTTTGCTAGTTCATCTACTTTTATCATCGTGCCACCAATACTAATTTCACCAAGTACAGCAAGGCTACTAGTAGTCGGTTTACCTAAAGCAATTGAGTAAAGTGCTATTAATGTAGGCAATGCTAGTTTATCTGTCATTCCTATACCCTATAAATCTTGGTAGTTTATAATATATATAATGTAGTGCTAATCAAAACCGCTGATACGCATTCCATTTTGCTTTTAGGAGTCAAAATGCCGTATTGGTTTGCTTCTTTACATTTCGAATCATTTCCCTAACCCGGTTCTTTCAAACTTTCCATTGCCCGACAACATCTGTGATTCTAGTGAGAGCTCCTATCATACCTGATACTACCATGTGCCACAGTATAGACCTGTCCAGGGTTAGACATACCTTCGGAATCAGTTTCCCTCCACCTTGTTCAGGTACTGAAACATATTTTCTTCAGGTTTCATTGTCAATACACGAAAAATTCACATCGTAAAACCCATACCACCTAATTTTTAACTGTTCCTTTACGCGTCCGGCGCATTTCAAGAAGAAATACGTAATACTTCTTCCAATTGGTCTTTTCGTAAATTCCCCATTTTGGGTATAAGAGTTTTGAGAAGCCACCTACCATTTTTCTTTCGTAATTGTATCCCTGGTTTAAGTTCTTCTAATCATCATATCACATTTTATTCTAACATCAAAATATAATAATTGATGGTGTCAACCACGTCATTAATTTCTTTATTTAGTTAAAATAAATATCTTCTGCTAGTATAGCATACCTCTTTTATACAATACAAAAGCCAGCAGTTCCAAAGTTCTGCTGGCTTTCAGTATCTATTTTTATTCCCACTCAATGGTTGCTGGTGGTTTTACTGTAATATCGTACACGATACGGTTGATATGGTTCACTTCGTTCACGATACGACGAGAAATAGTATCCAATACGTCGTAAAGGAATACGTGCCCAATCGGCTGTCATGAAGTCAGTGGTAGTCACACCACGTAATGCCAATGTAATCATGCGTCGAAGTCACCCATAACACCCTACTGTGTGCTTGTCAACGCACAGCGAAGTATTGGTTAATGGGCAATCTAAACCAGCTTTTGCGATTTCATCACGGAAAATGTAGTCCGCATCACGCAATACGTCTAATTTATCTTTTGTTACTTCACCCATGACACGGATCGCAAGGCCTGGACCTGGGAATGGTTGGCGCCATAGCCAGGTAGTCTGCCAAGCCAAGCTCAGCGCCTAATTGACGAACTTCGTCTTTTGAACAAGTTGCGAAGAGGTTCGATTAAACCTTTAAAGGTCTACTACATGCAGGCAAGCCACCTACGTTTGGTGAGATTTTAATCACTTCTGCTTCATCACAGTACCAGATTCAATCATCTGGATAAATGGTACCTTGTGCTAAGAAGTCCACGGAACTAATTTTCACAGCCTTCATCTTCAAAGGAACACGGATAAATTCTTCACCAATAGCTTTACGTTTTGCTTCTGGATCGTCAAGGCCTGCTAATTTTTGTTAGAAAACGGTCTTCTGCATCGACACGAATGAAATGCATAGCAGAATCTTTTGAACGCTTCTTCTACTTCATCGCCTTCGTTTTTACGCATCAAACCATGGTCAACGAAGATAGAGTCAATTGGTCGCCTACGGCTCTTTGGAGATTAACGCTGCGGCTACGCGGAGCTATCAACGCCACCAGACAACGCCAACAACACTTTGCCATCGCCTACAGTGTTGCGAATTTCTTCAATGGCTGTTTTTGCATAGTTTGCCATCGTCCATTGTCCTGTGCATCCGCACACTTCATACAAGTTGTGCAACATTTCTTTACGTGTTCTGTGTGCAACACTTCTGCATGGTATTGCATGCGCGTATAAACAGCGTTCTTCGTTTTGCATCGCTGCCACAGGGCAATCTTTTGTATGTGCCACGATTTTTGAAACCTTCTGGTACTTTTGCTTACATAATCCACATGGCTCATCCATACGATTTCTTCTTCTGAGAGTCCTTTAAATAGCAGTGAGGACATCCACTTGAGTTGGCGTTTTACCAAATTCACGTGTTTTCCCGCAGATGTAACATAGCCACCTAATGTATGTGCCATAAATTGCATCACCGTAACACACACCCAACTGGAATACCAGAGTTCAAATACTTCTGCTTCCATTTTGAGAGCATTTTCTTCGTATACGCCATAGGACCACCTGTGAAGATGATACCTTTTGGCTGTAATTCTTTAATCTAATGCCTTATTGTATGGGTATACCTCACAATACACATTATTTTCACGTACACGACAGCGATGATGAGTTGGTTATATTGACCACAAAGTCAACGCAACAACCATCTCTTTTTGTTCCATTCTGTCCTCCCCACAATCTTCGTGTTTTATAACTTCAATATATAAACACTATATATTAAATATTATACCCTATACACCCAAGTTTTGACTAGAATCTGAGTCTCGTTCTCCTTCTTCCATTTGTGCAATATATGCTTTCGATTTTTCTTTCACCAAATCATTTTTAATCGAATCTAATTGCACGTCAATCACAGCATCACCAACAGCTTTTGTTTCATCATCCGCATAATCTAGTAAAATATTCTTTCAATGTCATCAATGCATTTGGTTGACAGCAATTGGAAATTTGTCCACTCTTTGCAAGCGCCATGAATCGGTCTCCTGTACGACCTTCACGGTAGCAAGCGGTACAGAAGCTAGGTACATAGCCTAATTGCAACAACCATTCCACAATTTCATCAGGAACGCAAGCATGCTCGTATCGAATGTGCAGAGTTTTCTTCTTCTGGTTCTTCTTCTACATAACCACCCGACGGATGCAAAGAACCTCCGGAGATTTGGGGAAATGCAGGCTGCCACGTTCACGCGTGATTGACTTTCACGGGTAGACATAATCATACCTGCATATGGAGCAGACACACGAATCAATGCAACGATCAAAAATATCGTCTGGTACAGCATTGCTGAAATCATCTACATCAATATCATCTATGAGGGCAAATACGGGTGCACACTGATGCGTATCGGACCTACACCAAAACTTCGCCTCCTAAATGTTCCGCATGCATCAACAATCCCACAAAGTCATACTTATACGTTTCCAATCCGTAGAGAACGCCAATGCCCACGTCGTCAATCACTCTGCCTCCATAGCACGATGCAAGCCGTTGTATGGTATGCATAATCACTCTTAGGTCCTGTTTGGATGAAGAGCCTCATAGTTTTCCTTATTATTATGTTTCTTGGAACAATGTATATGTACCGATACCCGCCTCATGTAATTTCCGGTAATCTTCCACTTCTACAAGCAGCAATATTCACGTTCACACGGCGGATTTCTCCATTATCTTTTGATGGAATAAATTGTTTCCGATACATTCCAAAATATATTCAATGGATTTTCCAATGGATGTTCTGAGATTCGATTAACAATCCGTTTATGGCCCCATCGCCTCTGTAAAGCCATTCACTTTTCGGACTTGATCTCGTGGTTTAGTGCGAGTGATAGTCTTTATTTTTGGCATGGTATGGGCAATAGACACAACCATTGATACAATAATTGGATAAGTATAAGGGAGCAAATAATACCAATACGATTACCATAAATCGCTTGCTTGATTTCCTTTGCTAAAGCAAATAATTTCTCCTTATATTCTGGTAATGGACATTCTAGTAAGACCATCGCTTCACGATGGTTTAACTACAGTTTTTTCGCCTTTTCTAATATGGCATCCAACAAAAGGACGATTTTCCTTATTTTCTTCTGCGTATTGTAAGTGGCTAGAATCTCCTCATGATTAATAAATTCTTCCGTGCTGAAGAGAGCACATCATACATAATGAACTTCCTTTCTACCGACTTAGTGATCCATCAAAGCCTACTGTATAGGGCTGCAAAACTAATCCATGTGTATACCGATTTTATTAGATATAGCTGTCCTTTTATTATACTCTACTTAATAGGCAATGTATACAAAGGTAGTGTGTATTATGAAAAGGCAATTACTAATACTATGTATGCATAAAGAGATATATAAAAGGCCACCAGATATTACTATCTGCGACCTCTATCATTTGTGTTATTAAGCTTCTACAGGGTATACAGAAAACTTTACGGTTATAACGACCAGCACGTTCCGATGCTACACGGCCGGGAACCAATGCAAACAAAGTATCATCTTTACCGATACCTACGTTAGCGCCTGGATGGAAATGTGTACCACGTTGACGAACTAGAATGTTACCACTTTTACAGTAGAACCGTCATGGCATTTAACTCCAAGACGTTTTGGACTCGAATCACGACCATGTACTGGGCACCTAGATGCGAATAGTTGTAATTGGATATTGAATAACATGTAGTTCACCTCTGTTGTTCCTCACTCTAACTAAAAATCACTATACCGGCCGCCACATTCTTGATTCCAAGAAACATGGTTTCTATTATAGCTTGTCCTCTTTTCAGTAATAGGTTCTGAAAGTAGGATATGTAACTCACCATCTTCTATTTGGTACTCCATAGAGGTGCTCAGCCACCTCATGGAAGTCCCAAGACCGATGTCTGTGAAAGCATAGATATAGCAGCATTTTCATACAATATCTTCTCCTGTAAGGACCTGCCTCAGCATGTCCTCGAAAATGACATTCTGCAATCTGCCCTAACGCATTGCGTTTCACATCAATGTGAGTCTATGACAATTACGCCTCGATTTTCGATGCGAACTTTAGTGAATGGTTGGCGATGGCCTTGACGACGACGATAGTTGGATTTCGCTTTGTATTTTGAAAAGCCAAGATCTTTTCGCTTTACCATGTTCAAGTCACTGTACCAGTAACTTTTGCACGCTGTCCACAAGTGGTGTACCAACTTTAACGTCACCGTCTTTAACTACAGTTACAACTTCGTCAAAAAACAGTTCCTTGCAGCTGCTACATCCAATTTTTCAATAGTGATTACATCGCTTCCGAAAGCGCGATATTGTTTACCACCAGTTTTAATAATTGCGTACATTATGACGCCTCCTTGTATTCGTACTCGCTGAATGCGGTTATCTAGCTTGAAGCCAGATATTACTGACCTCTTCATGCGGCTTGCAATAGTTGGGCGTACCCAAACTATGACTTAATTATTATAGGACAAGACCTGTCCATGTCAACAAAAGGAACCTCTTTTCTATCTATATGTTTTTGAAAGAAGCCTTCCTGTTTACGCCTTGCAAGGTCCCTACTTAATCACTAAGCATATACTAGTGTGGAATGGCTTGCCTATATACATCTATAATCGTGTTATCATCCCCACTAATACCGATATAGACCGCTCTTTACCACATACACTGGCACTGAAGACCTATTCATGAGTATTAGTACAATACTGATATACCCTATATAGTAGGTCGCGCAAATCGATAATAACACAATAACGCTGCAAAGGACACACTACTATAAGTTACTCCATAGGAATAGCCGTGTTGAGATCGCTGCAATCCCCACAATAGGCGATACAATGCCCTGCAGACATCATAGAGACCTAATACAGCAGACGCACTCCACCCACAGGTGGCCGTAATGTGTCATAGCCATAGAAAAGCTAGCTGCACCAAATAAAGACACTGTACCCACAGTAAAGAATAAAATCGTTGTTACCACCAAAAACGGCATGTTTAGAGCCATAGCACCTAAGAACAAGGACGAACCTAAGAATAGGACGGTTAAACTGCCTTGTAATAATTGATAATCCTTGATGACATTACTCATGCGAGGCTGATCGTGCTGAACAAAATAATACCACAACTATTGAGCCCAAATATGTAACTAAATTGTTGCGCATCTAATCCAAATATATTTTTGATACACAAGGACGACCCACTAAATGTAACAAAAGAATGCTCCAAAAGAGCCAAAGCATTGAATCCCACATTGCCTAAAAAGGCTTTTGTCTTTCAGCGAGGCCTTATAATTTTTAGCGCCACTTGTGCACCACCTACTACGCGATGTTCCTGTGGTAAACTTTCACGGAATAGAATAGGTCCTGTGAGGCAAGATAAGAGAAAAGCCTCCTAGCACCAAGAAAATAAATCGCCATGTTTCATAGATTAAAATCTGCCCTCCAGTAACGGAGACAATAACAGGCGCTAATCCATTGACCATCATCAATAGCCAATAGCTTAATCAGACCGGCCCCGATGCATGGTCACGAGCGATAGCCTTAGATATATACCACCAAACGATGCGTTACTCCTTGCAAAAATCGACCTAACAAGAGCACTTCAATATTCAGTGCATAGGCACAAATGATAGTGGCCACTACGCAAAGTAAATTACCAACAATAAGTGGTTTTCGACCTAGCACATCACTAATAGGACCTGCAAAAGTTGTCCTATCACGCAATCCCGATGGTCATAATGCCAATAGTCATTTGAATATTCGATGCCGATGTATGTAGCTCTCCAGGGCATAATCGGCAATGATGGCAAATACATATCCGTTGCTAACGGCGTTTACCGCCGTGAGCAATCCTAAAAATATAATTAAAAAAATAATGAAACAGACTTACTTTCCTCCATATCTTTCCTTTCTAAGCAATGTCCGCATTGCGAAGCAATACTTTCTACCTCCAAGCCCATGCCTTGTGTCCATACTTCGCTTTAAATTCTTTATTCGTCATCCCTTCTAGTTCCTCCGCCTCGATATAAGGTATCACCTGTTGGAACTCGGGAATAGGCGTCATAGGAACATTTCTATTATGAGGACACACCTCTTGGCATATATCGCACCCAAAAATAAGGCGTTTTTCCAATAATCCGTTCTTCTTCCTCTGAAAGTTCCCCCTTTACACTGGGTAAGATAACTTTTACAGGTTCGGTAATCTAAATGATCCCCCTGTAAAGCCTTTCCTGGACAAGCACGCAAACACGCCCCACATTGAAGGCAACTTTCATTAAGCGGAGTGGAAACCTCCAAAGTCAAAGTCGTCATAATCGTTACCTATCACCGTATAGGATCCACAAGTAGGATTGATAAACGGTTTGGTTCCACCCATAAAATCCTAACCCTGCCAAATATGCCATATACCTATCCGCCAAAGGCGACGTATCGCAGTGAATCTCAAAGCTATCATTCGGATATCGCTCATGCAACACATCCACCAACCGTTCCAAATACTGACGTACCACAATATGGTAATCATCCCTTCAACAATACTAGCTAAATTTGTCGCTCCTTCCCTAGGCACATAATAGGGAATAAACAGACAATAGCAGCCTGCGCAGGTAAACATCGTCCTCGACCCTTGCAACCTCTCTTCTATGGTTCCATTCGTAAACGGACAGGGATAGGGCGTATCCAAATGCAACGACGCCTCCACCGGCAATGGCCAAGGCGCCACACCTATCACTGGAATATTCAGTTCATTCGCTAATTGTTTAAGTTCTAATCGTGTCATGGATGCTTGATTATACTATAGATATCGTGAGAGTTATATATAAAGCAGCCATTCATATATTATACCAATTACGAACAGAGCCTATGCCATTTTAGGAAACTCAATAAGCAGTCACATCGCCGAGGAGGCTACATGCAGAGCAAATGACGTTGGCAATGTATCTATAATCTATGCTATAATTAAAATAACAAAAGAAGAGCCACTGACGTCTACTAGCGTCAGGCTCATCTCAAAAGTGGAAAATTGATTGCGCCTAACGTGTAAGGTCTGGGAAACCTTATTCGTTGAGCGTTTTCGATACTATAAAAGCAACGAATAACTTCTACAATCAACATAGAAAAATTGAATCAATAAAGATAACTTTTCATATGTGAGTCATAGTATCACCTCTTCCCATAATAGGAAGAGATGAGCCTAACAACACGTCGTTGACTCTTCTTATTCATTGATACTACAAAATTACACATATTGTTTGATATTTATCAATAACTACACATATTTCCGAGGAATGCAGTTAAGCGTAGTAGCCTTGTAGTGGGATTAACTGCACATAACTACACAAATACAATAAGAGTGCGACACGCCCCTAAAGTGCAGTTAAGCGTAGCAGACTTCGTGGCGTTCCTTACTACCAAAATAGCGTAACTCCCAGAAGACCGTAACATGCCCTGAACAAACACTAACCACTGTATAGTTTGAGAAAAGGGTGTTATTTGAGTCTTCACTATCATGTTTAGTTACAAACGCCAGAGACTGCATAGCAAAACAAGTGACGTGTTGACGTAAGACCTTAAAGTTTCTATCCTAATACATATTACGATTTAATAATATACTTTCAATTTTTCAAAATAGGAGGATTTCTATGTCTATAAAACTACGAAAAGTTGCCATTATCGGCACCGGTCATGTGAGATCCCACGTGGCATTTTCCCTTGCTACTCAAGGAGAGGTTGACCAGTTATACATGGTGGATATCGACAAAGATAAAGCTATTGCCCAAGCTACCGATATTAATGATGCCGTAAGTTACTTACCCCATCGTGTGGAAGCCTTCGCTTGAGAACCTGAAGATATCAGTGACTGCGATATTCTCGTTATTTCTCTGCTGGCCCTCTGCCTTCCCCAGAACAAGATCGACTAGATACACTAGGGCTACCATAGAAGTATTACGTGATTTTTTACCTCGTGTGAAATCCTCTGGCTTCAACGGTTTTTATCGTCAGCATTTCCAACCCTGCCGATGTAGTGGCGACGTCATGTACTAGGAATACTTTAGACTACCCAAAAACATAAAAATAATCTCTTACTGGCACATCATTAGACTCTGCTCGTTTACAACGATTAGTGGCGGAACAAATCCATGTACATCGCCGTTTCCTTATCTTGCTACGCTATGGGTGAACATGGTGGAAGCGCTATGGTCCCTTGGTCTCACGTTACAGTATTTGGCAAACCTTTAAAAAGAACTTCAACAAGAGCTCCTCACCGTTTCCCAACGCTTTGATGAAAATGCTGTAGTCGAACAAATGAAATACAGTGGTTACCTGAGTCCTCATCGGAAAAGGATCACAGAATTTGGCATCGCTGCATCCGTTACGGAGATTATCCATGCCTACTTCCACGATGAACAAAAAGTATTACCTCTATCCTGCAAATTAGAAGGCGAATACGGCGAACACAACGTCTTTGCATCCGTCCCTGCCATCATCGGCAAAAAAACGGCATCGAGAAATCCTAACATTACACTAACACCAAGCGAACAAGAAGCCTTTCACAACTCTTGTGAACGCATCCGGGAATATATTAAACTACAGCATACCCTATAACTCTCTGAGGAACGCAGTCATGCGTAGTAACCTTATGGCGACCTTTATTAACTAAATTACAAATACAAGAAGAGCACGGTGTGCTCCGAACAAACATTATGAAATACCGTTTGCGAGGAGTGTACCGTGCTCTTCCCTGCAATATTTAGTTAAAATCGCTACAGGCTACATAACAGAACTATTTTTGCAAACCACTTATCATAAATTTTTGATATGTTCCATCTTCACGCATCGCTTTCAAAGCTTCGTTAACTTTGTCACGTAATGCTGTGTTAGATTTATTGAATCCTAATACGAATGGAGGTGCATCTGTGCCTTCTCCTCAATTTAAGATCTTTATCTGCGCCCTTGTTTCAAGTAGTACATAGCCACCGCTTGGTCGATGATAGCGCCATCAGATTGTACCTGCTTGTAAATGCCAGTAAAATGTTACTATTGGAATCCATTTCTTTTACATCTGTCCCTGATTGCTTTCGCCATTTCCACAGGCACTGTACCGATTTGAACACCTACACGTTTATTAGCAAGGTCGTCCATGATATCTGTATTATCTTTACGAACAATAGTGATGAAACCACCTTCTTTAAAGTATGGCTCAGAGAATGCCAACGCTTTTTCACGTTCTGGTGTCGCATTGATACCTGCTGCAATCATGTCGATATTGCCAGATTGTGTAGCTGGAATCAACGCATCGAATCCCATGCTGACAAATTCTAATTTTAATCCCAATCGTTTTGCTACTTCTTCACTTAAATCCACATCGAAACCAATGTATTTATTCGTATTTTCTTCTGCAAATTCAAATGGAGGAAAAGTCGTTTCAGAACCAACTTCAATACCCTGCTGTTTTTCGTGTCAATGGCGCCTCTTTTTATCGCTACCACAACCAGCTATCAAACCCTACACTAAGAACAGCCCGTACATAGGATAAGACTAATTTTTCATGCTAATCATAAGTTACCTCCCACAATATATTCACTACTTATGATTGTTTATACATAAATTATACCACACAATTAGTGAAATAGCAAGTACCATAAGAAGTCTTTAATTTTTATCTCGTTTTACCTCGATTACGTAGTTTTGTTAACGCTTTCCTTCAATCTGACGTAGTCCGCTCACGGGTTACATTAAAAATCTGACCTACTTCTTCCAAGGTGCGAGGTTTTCCATCCTTCAAAGCCAAATCGTAATTCAGGACTTGTTGCTCACCCATCTGTTAAACAACTCAAAACACTTCTACGATTTGCTCACGCAACAAGATAAAGCTAGCCGCATCATCTGGAGCTACTGCATCTTTATCCTCTAAGAAAATCACCCAAATGTGAGATCTTCTTCTTCCCCAATTGGGTTTCTAGAAACTGGTTCTACGAGATTTTTGAATTTCACGTACCCGTTCTACAGTAATCCCCATGCCTGCTCAATCTCTTCTGGGCTTGGTTTCCCGCCCCCAAATCCTGTAACAATTGACGTTGAATACGCACCAATTTATTAATGTTTCCACCATATGTGCAGGAATACGAGATCGTTCTAGCTTGGTCGGCAATAAACTCTTATGTAATAGCTTGGCGAATCCACCATGTAGCATAGGTAGAGAATTTATACCCTTTTAGTATAGTCGAGATTTATCAGCCGCTTTGATAAGACCTAAGTTACCTTCTTGAATCAAATCCAGGAACAACATACCTCGACCTACATAACGTTTTGCATACTAACTACAAGACGCAAATTGGCATCAATCAATTTTTTGCTTTTGCACTATTTCCTAAACGTACCTCTTTATAGCTAGCACCTTCTGCATTGCCTGCCTCAATTTGTTGTGCCAAAATAATCTCTTCATCACCAGATAACAATGGAACACGGCCAATCTCTTTTAAATACATGCGCACCGGATCATCAATATTCATACCTTCAGGAATAGACAAATCTAGATTAATTTCTTTCTCCTCATCGTCATCTTCCTCTGTAATATCGATGTCACTACTTAAATGTTCCACATCTACGTCCACTTCGACTTCGAAGATCCTTATCTAACAATTCATCATGTATAGCTAACTCACTATCTGAATCATGGTCATCATCTTGAATAACTTCAATATTTAAATTATTAAATACTGCATACATACTATCTAATTGTTCTGCTGTCACTTCCATTTGTTCTGAAAGTGCATTTGGAAATTTGTTTTGCTGTAATGACACCATCTCGTTTTGCTTCTTCTAATAAAACCGCTATAATCTCTTGCACTTGCGGTTGTTTTTCTTCTTTGCCACTGTGCTCTTCCTTTCATTACATCAAGACCACTGTTTAATTAATTCTTGTAAGTCCTGACACATACGTAACTCTTCTATAAATCTAGGATCATTAGCTCGACTTAATTGGTCTGCTAATCGACTATGCTCCTTATATTGATTGCGAAGGGGTTTTAATCGCACACTTCGAATTAAACTATGCAATAATTCCTCATTCATTTTCTCGGTCAATCAAAACCGACCATTTGCCAAACATATGCCAAGATTCAGGATCTAGATTCCTCTAAAACAACATCTGACAAACTTTCCCTAGCAATGACTAGCTCACCTACCTTTTCATAATAGGCACTATACACGGGATGCGTAAAAATCTTCTTCCCTATATACTGGCTCACCAAACTATATAGTCATTATCCTTACCTATCCAGTACAGTAATTCTTCTTCATCTGTGAAAGTCTCCTTAGGCACATTCATGGCCTGCTGTTTTAATTCTATGTTTCCTTGTCGAAGAAACTGTCTAAAGTAAGTAATAATAGTACTCACATCTAACCATAATGGCAATGCCAAGGCTTTTAAATATTCATCACGTCGCACTTGGCTTTTCATGACCCGCAATGAAAGGAAATATATCGGCCAATACAGCCCTCTTTCCTTCCACTGAATTAGTATCGTGACAGCTCAAACTTTCATTCAATAAGAACTCAAAATCTTTTGGTGATGTCACCCAATTCTTGCCACGCTTCAGGACCATGATTCTTGATAAAATCATCGGGATCCTTTCCATCAGGCATAGATACTACCTTAACAGAAAATTCTGTATTTTGCAATAACTCGATAGCACGCTTAGCTGCCGTACGACCTGCACCATCCATATCATAAGCAAGGACAACTTCCTCTGCCTGACGCATCAATAGCCTACCGTGGTCTTTCGATACGCTGTGCCCAGCGATGCCACTACATTCGTAATGCCTGCATTATGACAACTCAACACATCCATATATCCCTCAACGAGGACAGCCTGTTTCTTTTCACGAATGCTGCGATAGGATTGATAAAAAGCAAATAATAGATGCCCTTTGTTAAATATTTCTGTTTCTGGAGAGTTCAAATATTTCGGATTACTGTCATCAAGAACACGACCACCGAATCTAATACACGCCCCTTGCCATCCATGATGGGAAACATTACACGTTTTCTAAAATAGTCGTATATCTTGCCTTGCTCATTTTACGGCACAGCCCCAATTCCAACAGCACATTAAAATCTACACCTCGACCTGTAAAAGGCAGTATATAATTTATCCCATCCATCTGGAGTAAACCCTAATCGAAACTTTGTAATAGTTTCCATCGATAGTCCACGCTTTTAATAAGTAGTCTAGTCCCTCTTTCCCCAGCTCTGTTTTTATCAAACAATTGTGAAAGAAATTCGTAGCTAATTCATTCACTTCCTACATTGATTCCCAAACGAGCCATACGTTTTTCTCTCAGCAGATGATACAGTTCGTTCTGGCAAAGCAATATTAGCACGACTGGCCAATCGCTCAATGGCCTCAGGAAAAGTTAAATTATCGTATTTCATCAGAAACTAATGACATTTCCTGACTCTCGACAGCAAAGCAATAAAAATCCTTTTCAGGGGTCACACTAAAGGAAGGTGTCTTTTTCATTATGAAATGGACAACAACCCCAATAGTTTTTCCCTTTCTTCTTCAGTGGAATATGCTCAGAAATGACAGATACAATATCATTTGCATTTTGACTTGTTCAATTATGTCATCAGTGAAAAACTTGCTCATGTCACTCTCCTAAGCTATGTACAACGGTGTGTTTTCAAAATATAACAGATATGTATACGTTCTCTATTATACTATTCTACATAAATACAAAAACTCCTACTTCGATTTACTTTCTTTTTCTTCACACTATATATGCAATACATATATAGTGTGAGTTAGAGCAACAAAGGCTGCTCCAACCACTATGTAGACTATTTTTTCGCGTAATCTACGACTCGTGTTTCACGAATAACCACAACTTTAATTTGTCCTGGATATTCCAATTCATTTTCGATTCGTTTAATGATGTCACGCACTAACAAGTTCGCTTCCACATCATCCACTTTATCTGGTTTTACCATACGCGAATCTCTCGACCTGCTTGGATAGCAAAGCATTTTTCAACACCTTCAAAAGATTCAGCGATTTCTTCCAACTTAGATAATCGTTTTAAATAATTTTCTAATGGTTCGCGTCTAGCTCCTGGTCGTGCTGCAGAAATAGCATCTGCTGCCGCTACCAATACAGCCTACAGATTTAAATTCTTCATCACCATGATGCGCGCCAATACAGTTTTGTACCAATGCGCTTTCATGATATTTTTAGCACAAGATCGCGCCGATTTCCACGTGACATCGTCAATTTCATGTGTTAAGGCTTTGCCCAAATCATGTAATAAACCACCGCGTTTAGTCAGTACTACATCACGCCCAATTCCGCTGCCACTCATTCCTAGCAATGAGATACTTCAACGAGTGTTTTAACACATTCTGTCCATAACTAGTACGATATTTTAGTCTGCCCTAAAATACGAATCACTTCTGGATGTAAGCCATGTACATCAGCTTCAAAAGTTGCTTGCTCACCAGCTTCTTTTATAGTTGTCTCCACCTCATGGCGTGCGTTTTTCAACCATTTCTTCAATGCGAGCTGGATGGATACGTCCATCTACAATGAGTTTTTCTAGGGCAATTCGTGCTACTCGACGAATTGGATCAAACATCGGATAAAATAACTGCTTCTGGTGTATCATCAATAATTAAAATCAATACCCGTCAGCGTTTCGCAAAGCATGAATATTACGTCCTTCACGGCCAATGTCGGCCTTTCATCTCATCGTTCGGCAATGTTACAACAGACACCGTAGACTCTGCCACATGATCTGCACATCGTTGACATTAGCCATGAGATAATCTCTCAGCATTCTTTTCCGCCTCTTCTTTTTGCTTGCTGCTCTAAATCTTTAAGCATCACAGCAGTATCGTGACGAATTTCTTGTTCCACTTTTTGTCAGTAAAATTTGCTTTGCTTCATCAGATATTAAACTAGAAATACGCTCTAACTCTTCCATTTGTTGTTGATGCAATGCTTCAATTTTTTCTTCCGCTTTTTCTAGGTTTCGTTGCCTTTGCGTGTAGAGGACTCTTCTTTTGCGCTCAATACTGTCTAGTTTTTTGTCTAGTGCTCTTCTTTCTGTAAAATCCGTCGTTCAAGACAGCTGTAATTCGTCACATCATCACGATTTTCTTTATCTACATCAGCACGCAATTTATGAATTTCTTCTTTTGCTTCCAGTAACGCCTCTTTCTTCTTAGACTCTGCTAAGCGCCTCGCCATCAGCAACAATACGTGCAGCCTCTGTTTCCGCTTTATTTAGCTTACCTTCTGCACTATTGCGACGCAATAAATAGCCTACTCCAAGACCAATTAATACCATGACTACGCTATAAATAATGCTGTATTCTGAAAAATCGTTCACCTCCCACTCGCATAAAAAGGAGAAGTCGATACATCCGCTCGGTTTCGCCCATTGCTTTCAAATTTTATTTTGCTTATTATTAAGGCTATTTTAATTTTAGTTCATACACCGTGGAATGTCACAAGACAAAGCGCCCCTACTCTAAATAGGGGCCCCATTCACTAACAAATAGATTGAATTGTACTCACAGAAAAGCCACGATTCTTCAGAAAGTAAATTATTTTTTTCTTGCTAAACTTATCTTCTTCTCCCTCTTCTATGCCGGTTAACCGTTCTTCATCAGATATGTGAAATCGTTGTTCTAATAGTTTTACCGCTACGGACCATTCGTCCATAGTCATCTAATACATAAGATACTGCAAGCCTCGTTCACGCATTTTTCACGAATGTAATAGGTACTATACTTTTCTGCCTCCATATAGGCACGCAAAGCTTCTTCCGATAAATCTTCATCATCTAAATAAGAGAGCTCCAACAGTCTCTACATCATGAATCAGTTCATCAGGCACAGAACGTTGAGACAGTTTTCGTCTCAGCTCTAACGTACTAGGACCGTGGTCCCATTAGCCTCAAAGCTTGTTCCATGACTGAGGCGAGATGTCCATCCGCCCTTTCGGTTGTATGCAATCCCATTATTCCATATCCACTGTTTCAGTAGTTGCTACATCATCGACTTCATCATCATGACCTATACTATCTCAATGGCTCTGCTGTAATGTGTCCCGAATGATAGAGTCAATTTCTTGAGCAATTTGAGGGTTTTCTTTCAAGAATACTTTAGCCGCTTCTTCCTGATCCCCATACGTTCTCCATTATAGGAATACCACGCACCAGATGATGATCAATATTTTCACCGATATCAATCAATGTGCCTTCATAGGAAACACCTTCCCCAAACATCAAGTCAAATTCTGCCACTTTGAATGGAGGTGCTGCTTTATTTTTCACAACTTTCACTTTTTTGTGCGGTTACCCACATGTTCTTTCGCAGATGTTAAGGCTTGCTTTGCGCACATCTAAAACGGATAGTAGAGTAGAATTTTTGGGCACGGCCACCTGTTGTGGTTTCTGGATTGCCAAACATAATGCCCACTTTTTCACGCAATTGGTTAATAAAAATAATAACCGTTCTAGTTTTACTGATAGAGCTTGTTAATTTACGTAATGCTTTACTCATCAAACGTGCATGCACACCTACGTGAGCATCTGTCATTTCGCCATCAATCTCTACTTTTGGCGTTAAGGCAGCTACGGAGTCCACCACATCTAGAGTCTACCGCACCAGAGCGAACCAAAAGCCTCCGTAATCTCCAGAACCTTGCTCACCATTATCTGGTTGGGAAATCAACACTATTAATATTCACACCTAATGCATATATATGGGTCTAGTGCATGTTCTGCATCAATGAAAGCAACAACTCCACCATTACGTTGTGCTTCTGCTGCTGCATGTAAAGCCACTGTGGTTTTACCAGAGGACTCTGGGCCATAAATTTCAATAATACGGCCACGTGGAATCCTACACCAACCGCCAAGTCTAGGGCCAACACACCTGTAAAATGACTTCAATATTCATTTTATCAGCTGCTTCGCCCATGCGCATAATCGCACCTGACCGGAAATCTTTTTCAATTTGTTTTAAAGCCCCTTCTAAGGCTCTCATGCGATCTGCTTGAGATCCACTTTTCATATCAATTACTCGCTTCTTTTGCTTTATCCTTTGCCATTGTTCTACCTTTCTATTAATTCTTTATATATATATTGAATCGCTCGTTCCGCTACACTGTGCGGATACTAGTACGATCCTATAAATATTTCTTTATGTACAGTAATACCTCGGGGCTGCCAATACCAATATACACAAGGCCCACTGGTTTTTCCTGACCTACCACTGCCTGGACCAGCTATCCCTGTGGTCGCAATAGCACAATCTGTACGCACACGAAATACACCTTCGACCATTTCTGTAGCTGTTTCTTCACTGACCGCACCATGTGTTGCCAATGTATCTGATGATACGCCTAACACTCGTTCTTTCACCGAATTCACGTGAGGGAATAATACCACCTTGATAATAGCCACTGCTACCACCCTAAGTCAGTCAATGTTTTTCCTACTAGGCCCCCTGTACAAGACTCAGCAGTTCCTATGGTAATACCTGCGTCCAGAGCCACCTAGAAAGTCTTCTAATACCGATGTATCTAAACTACGGATATCTTCCAATCGTTCTAAGAGGATGAGCTTCATGGACCTAGTTTTTCCTGACAGTCTGCTTTTGACGCCCCTTTTGCAGTTAAACGAATTTCAATGTATCCTGGTTTGATCAATAGTGCTATCGTTGGGTTATGCTGGTTCTGAATCAAGTCTTGCAATAGAGTCTCTAATTGCATTTCACGATATCCACACACAGCATACCGTTCAGAATAGATCGTCCCTTGCTGTCCAAAACGTTGTTCCAAAAAGGGACTGACACTTTCTACAAAGGTTCCTTGTAATTCTGATGGAGGCCCTGGTAATAAAACATATACTCTATTATCCTGTTCCACTACCACTGCTGGTGCCACACCTACTGGATTATGTAGTACCTTTGCCCCTTTTGGTAAATACCGATCTCGATCAGATTCGTAAGGTTTTACCGTCCTTGTTTCTCATAAAAAGAATCCACCTCACGACCTGCTTCTTCGTGAAATACCAAAGGCAATCCCAAGGCATCTGCCAAAGCTCGAGTAATATCTCCTTGGGTAGCTCCTAAGCCTCCAGAACTGATTACAATATCTGCTCGTTTCTGCTGCTGAAATACTTCTTTCATACGTTCAGGATTATCACCCACCGTTGTTTGGTATGACACAGAGTAGCCACGATTGTTCAATTCTTCGCTGAGCCATTTTACATTTGTATTGACAATATGTCCTAGCAATAATTCCGATCCTGTAGAGATTAATTCTACGATCATGCTATCACCATCCTATACAGTTTCTACTACCACGTCATAGGCAAACCCTTGTGATACTTTTTACCGTCACAATATCGCCTTCAGACAGTCCTGTTACATCTTCTACATACATGTTACCATCCACATCGGGAGCCTGCATTTGTAGACGACCTCGTGCCAAAAACTTACCTGGCTCTACTTCATCGATAGATTCTATCGTACCTTGATGAATCATTCCCTCCAAATCCCGATTATGCTCCTCTGAGACTTGTGCTTGAATGGCCATCAATGTATGGTATCGTTCTTCTTTCACTTCCTCTGGTATCTGCTCTTCCATCATCCCTGCTGGTGTACCATCCTCTTGGGAATACGTAAATACCCCCATGTGGTCAAATCGGATATCTTTTACAAAGTCCGCCAATTCTTGGAATTGTTCTTCTGTTTCCCAGGAACCCTACGATAAGGGATGCGCAGTGTAATATGCTCGCTGCGATTACGAATTTTATGTAACAAGGCTACAATATTTTCCCGAGTATCTTTACGGTTCATCCGGTGTAACACGGTATTGTTAATATGCTGTAGTGGCATGTCGATATATTTGCACACCTTCGGTTCCGTCATGATTGTTTCTAACAATTCATCAGAGAAGTGTTTTGATATAAGTACAACATACGAATCCATTCGATGCCTTCAATTTTTGCCAATCGTTTCAACAACTCTGAAAGCAACGGTGTACCATTGTTCAAATCAGCCCCATAGTAGGTAGTATCTTGTGCAATCAACACCACTTCTTTTCACACCTACTTCTGCTAGCTGCTGCACTTCTCGTTCAATGGACTCTATAGAGCGACTGCGATAGGCCCCACGTACCTTCGGAATGATACAGAAAGTACAACCATTATTACATCCTTCAGAAAGTTTTTACATATGCACTGTAGTCCGGTGTGGTCATCATCCGTGGCATACCTTCATCATACATATTTGTCATGCTATCCATAATACAACATGTTGACCCTTGTTGAATAGCCTCACGGCTTCCATAATACGATTCCAAGATCCAGTCCCAATGAGGGCATCAATCTCCGGAATTTCTGTAAACAATTCTTCTTGGTATTGCTGACTCAAACAACCTGCTACAATAAGACCTTTACAATCACCATATTGCTTATACTGACCAGCCTCTAATATGGTATTGATGGATTCTTCTTTTGCTTTTTCGATAAATGTGCAAGTATTAATAATAATGATTTCTGCTTTTTCCAGTTCTTCTGTGATTTCATATCCATTATCCTGTAAAACTCCTAGCATCACCTCTGTATCTACCAAATTCTTGGCGCAACCTAAACTAATATAACCTAACAACTTACTCATGGTATCCTTTCTAAAACGCACTTGTCGTATCCATTCTTGTAATATTTTATCTTGCTCTTCTTTCACAATCCCTGCATTCCATAATACAAGGTGATTACCTTGACGGTCCTTCTGAGACTCCACCGTTTCTATAGTCGGCAAATAATACATATCTGCCTCTTTCAATACGGATTGTACCCGTTCTGAAAGTAGCCAGCTCACAAACGCTTCACTCTCACCGACATTACTGGAACCTTTCAAAATCCCTACGCCCATCATATCATAAGGAGTGCCCTCCCTAGGATATAGAATGGTCAAAGGATATTTATGAGCCTCATACAATTTGGCATCTGAATAATGTCCTACACTAACCTGTACATCTCCGATAGCCGCCATGCGTACTGAAGATGGCAAAGCTTTTGCATACTGCACAATACGTGGCCGCAAACTGTCAAAGTAGGAAATAGCTCCCTCTGGGCCGTAGATAGCACCAAAAGTATTTAATAAGGTAATCGATGAGGCATCGGCTACAAAGTCGGTCACCGCTATGCGCCATGGCCCTGTGTAGGCTAAGGAAAACCAAGTATTTACATATTTCCCCTGACTACCATAAAAGGTATCATGTAAGGCTAAGACATAGGGATCATACCATATCCCTACCCACTGTTCATCCAGTCCGTGAAATACTGTATCTACCATATGGGTTAAGGTAACTGGTAATCTACGAAACGCTCCATGCTCAACCCCTTCCTCGAGATTTGTTTCGTAGAAATCACAAGATCTCCTTGTTGCTCTGCCTCTGGCAATGCTAGGCGTGTAGCCATTTGGTTCGGCAGTATTGGAATAACATGCACTCTTACCTGCGCTTCTCTTTCGTAAACCTGCCCCAGAGCTGTCATGACTTCAAGGTCTCTATCTGTATAAACAGTAATTTCTGCTCTTGTAGAAATCACACGTCGATCCGCTTGATCTTGTTTCATATCATTAAGCCAGAGTCCCTAGACTGAATATGCCTACCACTATCACTATATATAGAATGAGTAATCGTAACCGTTTCATAGATTCACCTCCTTTACCTATTAGAGATACCTAGTCAAAAATTCCTCATTCCTTGATTTTTCGATTCCCTATACCAATTTTAGAACCACCATTTGCACGTTGTCCCCTTGTATAGGTCCTTGTCTCCTAGCTGCCGGTTTTACTCCACCTTTAGCTGAAGATTTACCGCCATTAGGTTTTTGGAGTATTTTCGTCTTATATTACGCGGAGGAATCAAGCATAGTGGTCCAAAACCCGATTAAATCTCTGCGATTCGCTTTGATTAAAGCTTCTTTTTACTAAATCGTAATTTTCTTCACGTTTATATTGCATCAAAGCCCGTTGCATAGCTTTATCTCTGCCTTTTTAGCCACATAAACAGATTCACCTGTAAGAGGATTAATTCCTGTGTAATACATGGCTGTCGATAAACTACCTGGGGGTAGAATAAAATCTTGTACCTGCTCTGGCGTCATATTTTGATCTCGCAAAAACTCTGCCAATTCGATAGCATCTTCTAAGGTACAGCCTGGATGAGAACTCATAAAAATAAGGCACCAAAAATTGTTGTTTACCTAATTTGCGGTTCGCCTCATCAAACCAAGATTTAAATTTTTAAAAAGTAACTTTTTATTAGCTTTTCCCATAATAGTCGTTACATGTTCTGACACATGTTCAGGAGCTACTTTTAATTGACCACTCACGTGATGTTCGCACAGTTCTCGAACGAATTCTTTGTTATTATCATCCAATACATAGTCATACCGTAAGCCAGAGCGAACAAATACTTTTTACACCTTTTACATTGCGTACTTTTCCGCAAAATGCTCACATAGTCATCATGATTCGTGTTTAACTGAGGACATGCCTTGGGCAGCACATGTTTTTCCCTTACAAGCACCTGCTTTCAACTGTTTATCGCAAGCAACATGACGGAAGTTTGCCGTAGGTCCCCCTACATCGTGAATGTATCCTTTAAATCCATCCATAGTAGTCATACGGTGAGCCTCATCTAAGATGGACTGATGACTACGATTTTGAATAATTCGTCCTTGATGACTTGTAATAGCACAGAAAGAACAACTCCCAAAACAGCCTCGATGGCTAGTAATACTAAATTGCACTTCTGCTAAAGGCAGGCACTCCGCCAGCCGCATCATACATAGGGATGCCATTTTCTCATATAAGGTAAACTATAGACATGGTCCATTTCTTCCTGTGTTAATGGCAAGGCTGGACTATTCTGCACAATATAGCGATTGCCATGCCCTTGCGCCACTGTTTTCCCATAGTATGGATCCTGCTCATCAAATTGCATCTTAAAAGCTTTAGCAAAGATTTCTTTATCTGCTGATATTGCTTCATAAGATGGGCATTCAATGGCATTCTCTGGCACTATGTTGGCAACATAACAAATCCCTTTCGATCATAGGGCAATCGTTTTTCTAATTGGTCTTTATCCAAGGCTTCTGCAATTTCACGAATTTGTTTTTTCTCCCATGCCGTAGATGAGGACATCTGCCTTACTATCCATCAATATAGAACGGCGCACCGTATCGGACCAATAGTCATAATGAGCAAATCGTCGCAAACTAGCTTCAATGCCGCCAATAACAACAGGAACCCCTTTGAAAGCCTCCCGCATACGATTGGCATACACCACTGTAGCTCGGTCTCGCGGCGTCCAGATTCGCCTCCTGGAGAATACCCATCATCACGACGATGTTTCTTGGCAGCCGTAAATTTATTGAGCATACTATCTAAATTACCTGCTGTCACCAAGGACGCCAATCTAGGTTTTCCTAGTACCTTAAAGGCGTTTACATCATTCCAATCTGGTTGAGCTATGATACCTACTCGATATCCATAGGACTCTAATAATCTACCAATCACAGTAGGCGCGAAGGAAGGATGATCCACATAGGCATCACCGCTGATAATGACAAAAATCAAGTTCAGCCCATCCTCGTTCGTCCATTTCTGCTTTTTGTAGTAATTAAATATTGTTCTTTCATAGTATTCCTTATGCTGTATTACACGAAAAATAGCCAACCCAAAAACAGAATGATGAGTACAAAATACCACCTACCACAAATCGTTCTATCATCATTGTTTTTTTGTCGTTTCGCCTTGCGACTTTCATAAGTTAATCGTTGTTTCCGGCGCCTCAATCAATTCCTGTTCTCGAAAGGCATCTGTCTTCTCTTGTTCTTTTGACACCATTCTGCGTTTAGGAATCGTTATGATTCACCCATTCTATTTTTAAAAGTATCCACCAAACGACGGCTATCCAAGCCCAATAGTTCACTATAGTTTTTATGAACCCTTTTGTGTACACACTTCCTGGAATGCGATTAAACTCATCATGCTCTAAAGCATGCAGGTAGCTACTTATATGTAATACATCTTCAATTTGTTCTATCGTTAAACCGCGTCGTTGACGCTCACGTCTAAAGTTCTTCGCCAATCGATGCCATAGAACCTCCTATACATATAGGTGCCATCTACATAACGCAAATGGCACACTACTCTAATCTACTGTAAAAATTTGGGAAATATAGTTCTCGAATTTGATCTTCTCCCATTAAAAATATCACGACCTTTACTACTATTTGTAGGAGGTCCAATAATTTTCATATCTTGCATGGTATCGATTAAACGACCAGCTCTGAAAAACCAACTCGCAATCTACGCTGCAAAAATAGAGGCTGATGCACTACGTTGTTCTAGCACAATTTGAACAGCTCGTTCCAAGAACTCATCTTGTTCTTCATCGCCACTCATCGTGTCTGAACTTTCCGCACCTTTATCTGTTTCTGCCATCATCACTTCATCGTATTCTGGCTGCCCTTGTCCTTTTACAAAAGCAATTAATTCTTCCACTTCTTCATCAGAAATAAAGGCTCCTTGAATACGAATTGGTTTATTCGCTCCAATTGGATTGAATAACATATCACCACGACCCAAGAGGCGTTCTGCTCCTGCTTGGTCTAAAATGGTACGAGAATCAATTTGGGTAGCCACTGTGAAAGCAATACGACTTGGCACATTCGCTTTTAATTTTGCCTGTAATCACATCCACTGATGGACGTTGCGTTGCCAATACCATATGAATCCTCGCGGCACGTGCTTTCGCAGCTAATCGGTCTATAGATTCTTCCACATCTGGATTAGTCATCATTAAGTCAGCTAACTCATCGATAATAATCAAAATGAGAGGCATAGATTTAGTCGGATTCTGTTTATTATAGCTCGCCACATTACGCACAACTCGCTGTGGCCAATGTCATCATAGCGAGCATCCATTTCACTGAACTGCCCAGCGTAATACAGCTGCAGCTCTTATTCATATCCGTTACCACTGGCAACATCAAAGTCGAGGAATGCCGTTATACACGGATAACTCCACCATTTTTGGATCTACTAAAAATCAATTTCACTTCATCTGGCTTACGACTAAATAAAATGCTAGAAATCAATGTATTGACACAAACCGATTTTCATCAGAGCCGTAGAACCTGCCACCAATAAATGAGGCATTTTGGCCAAATCCGTTATGACTGGCATGTCCGCAATATCTTTACCAAGACCTACCGGAATACCCCACTAGCTTGTTGGAACTCTTCACAGTCAACACATCTCGCAGATGAACAGCGGATACATTCTTATTAGGGATTTCAATACCTACAGCAGATTTCCCTGAATAGATTGCTTCCATACGAATATCAACGGCTGCCAAGCTCATCTTTAAATCATCTTGTAAGCCCATAATTCGGCTTACTTTTTGTACCTTTGCCGGTTCTAATTCATACCGTGTTACCGTTGGACCTTGTGTGGCATTCACCACTTTTGCTGTAATACCAAAAATTATCTAATGTTTCTTCTAACAAGACTGCATTATGACGCACTTCTTCACTAGTAACCGGGTTGATTTTCCTGTGAAAGCATCGTCAACGGCGGATATTGGTAAGGTTTTTCTATCGTTCTTGGACGAGCCACGCCATCTGTATTCACAGCTACTGCTGCTGTATCTTCTTTCGTTGTTTCAATAGTTGGCACTTCTACCAAAGGCTCTACATAGTTTGTGGTTTGTAAAAATGATGGCGGCGTTATAGGGTCTCAATTTAGTAGATGCCCTCTTTGTCATAAAACTCTTCATCTGCATCTGTAGAATATATATCTCCTGATACATCCTGCAATGACGTATCTTCTATAGGTTCTTCTTCACGATCTACCATCGAGAAGCTACTACTGATTCTACTTCAGAAGTACTAGCCACGACTTCATCTTCACGAAGTTGAGGTTCTGTAATATAGTCCTCTTCATCCTCATAGCTATCAACAATCGGTGGTGTTATTGTTACATCCCCTATAGGCTCCACTCCTTCTTGTTTCACTGCATCCAGTATTGTTTCTGATGTTGCCTTAAACTCTGCATCAACTACACTAGGTTCTGATACTTCTACCTTCGTTTTATGGTCCATTGTACCCTGACCTTCTACAACCGTATTGGTTTCCCCTTCTATTTCATCAGATGAGCTTTCTGGTTTTGGATACCTTGTATCTTTTTCACGATCATAGGCCTTACGACGTTCTTCTCGCCACTCCTCTTGCCATTCATGCACTTGCTCACGAATAGCACTAGCTGTTTCTGTAGCTTTTTCTTGTGCTATTTCAAGTCCTACACTAGCCTTATCTTTTGCTTTATGCAATCCTTCACGTAGTGACAATTTAGTAATTCCTAGTACACAGGCAACGCCTATAATAGCGGATAATAAAATACCGCCCGCATCTCCTACTAAACTTCTAAATAGAGATCCTAGTAACCCACCAACTACACCACCATTCTCTGTTAATGTAGTAGTACTTAGTTCATCACCACTATTTACTTTCCACAGTACCAGTTGTACTAATACAACAAATAATACTCCTGTATATAGCAACCCTTTTTCTCGTAATCGCATGCTAAAGAGCCTCTATATAGCCAACACCAACCATTATACAGAACCCATATAGCAACCACCCAGCCGCCTAGGCCAAAACCGTAAGAAAAATGCCACTAATAATACTACCCCATATACCAGTGTCCACTCCAGCCATGCCTATAAGAGCCAGTATGGCAAAGCCCATAAGAACTAGCCCTTTAATCTCGCTTCGAACGCCTTTTTATCTGTGACTTGGTCTGTCTAGTTCTACTTGGTTTACTGTCCTTTAGGGGAGTAGTTCGTTTCGATTGTACCTTTTGCCCTCCTCGTGAGGACTTACCTTTCTTTTCCTCTGCCATTTCCAACTCCAAAATTCCGTTTCTATCATATACCTTAGCACTTTTATTATACCATTTCCACCTTTGAAAGTATATCGAATTTCCTCAAAAACAATACTGTTCTCCCAATCGTAATCCTCATCGTTTACGGTCTTCCCAGTCTTTCACTAGATCCCGTTCTAGTCCACGTTCTAAAGGATTATAAAATTTCTCATCCACCAATGCATCCGGCAAATATTGTTGCTCTACATAGCCATTTGAATAGTCTTGTGCATAACGATACCCAACACCATGACCTAACTGTTTGGCCCCTCCATAATGCGCATCTCGTAAATGTTTCGGCACCTCACCTTGCTCTTTATGACGCACTGCCTGTATAGCTGCATCAATCCCTACATACGCACTATTACTCTTAGGTGCTAAGGCTACATATAAAGCCGCTTTCAGATAATATAATGCGTGCCTCTGGTAGCCCTACCATATGAGCTGCTTGCGCCGCTGCATTAGCCACCACCAACGCTTGTGAATCTGCCAGGCTCACATCTTCTGCCGCACAAATGACGATACGTCGTGCAATGAATACAGGATCCTCTCCTGCCTCAATCATCCGAGCTAAATAATATAGCACCGCATCTGGATCAGAGCCGCGCATGCTTTTTTAATAAACGCAGAAATTATATCATAGTGATTATTCCCCTTCTTATCGTACCGATACACCTCGTCGACCCAATACTTTTTCTACAATTTCTATAGTAATCTCTCCACCGGTCCGAACCATGGCTCCTACTTGTTCTAAAATATTCAGAGCCATGCGAGCATCTCCGTCTACAAAACGGCCTATGTCCTCTAGCAGATCGTCAGTTACAATCAATGATTTCTTACCGAGACCATAGTCTTCGTCTATTAAAGCACGACGTAATATAGCTACTAGCGCAGTAGCATCTAATCGCTCTAGAGTGAGCAAACGCAATCTAGATAAAAAGAGGGCGATTTACTTCAAAAGAAAGGATTCTCTGTGGTGGCACCAATTAAAATAATTTGACCACTTTCCACAGAAGGTAACAATACATCTTGTTGGCTTTTATTAAAACGATGAATTTCATCTAAGAATAAAATTGTTCGTTGTTGCAATGAAACACGAATGCGCATTGCTTCTTCAATAGTACTACGAAGTTCACCAATACCTACATTCGTCGCATTGAGCATGACAAACCGGCAGCTAGTTAATTCAGAAATAATTTTAGCTAACGTAGTCTTCCCTGTTCCCGATGGTCCATATAACAATAAAGAGGGAACCTTATCTTCTTCAATCATAGTATCGAAGAAATGTACCAGGTCCCACCACTTGTTCTTGCCCAAAGAAACGATCCAATGAACGTGGCCGCATACGGACTGCTAAGGGTTCAAATGGATCCACTGGCTCCATATTCTCAAACAAATTCATCACAACACCTCCCTATGACTACTTACTATATATATGAGGTAACCTCTCAACATTTTACAAACCACAGGTCTACCTATTCTATGTCATCTGTATTTCCATTATACATGCATCCAGTTATATAGTCTATATGTTCTTATTAATGTAAAAATAAAACCACCATAAGGCGGTTTTATAAAGCCCCACTATGCCGTATCCATACTGTGTTTTCGATCCTGCAAAGGCAGGTGGGGTTTCCTCCTTGTAAGATTACAGTCCTCGTAGAGGCAGAGCGCCCTTACAAGAGTGAGAATCCCTCAGTTAAAATGTTGGCTCAAAACTGCGATATAACACGCACATAGCAGGAATTTCTTTACTCATAGATAGTAGAAAGGAACGGTCATTTCAAGAAGAAATACACCGTTCCTTTCCTTAAAAAGTATATCAATTTTTCTATTGGACAAATTCGATTATACTAATTTTTTTCTTTTGTTACATCTGTTTTGATATGTAATTCACGCAATTGTTTAGGCACTACTTCAGATGGAGCTTGGCTCATCAAGTCGGACGCACTTTGTGTTTTAGGGAATGCAATTACATCACGGATAGATTGACGTTTCGCCATCAACATAACAAGGCGATCTAATCCAAAACGCACATCCACCATGTGGAGGGGCCCCCGTATTCGAAAGCATCTAACATAAATCCGAATTTAGAACGACTTTCTTCTGTGCTCAGCCGATAGCATTGAATACTTTTTCTTGTACGTCAGATTGGTAAATACGGATGGAACCACCACCGATTTCACGCCATTCAATACCATGTCATAAGCGATGGCTTTTACAGCGCCTGGATCAGTAGCTAACAAGTCCATATCTTCTTCACGTGGAGATGTGAATGGATGATGCATTGCCACAAAACGTTTATCTTCTTCGTCGTATTCAAACATAGGGAAATCAGTTACCCATAAGAATGCCAATTTGTTTTCATCGATTAAGCTACAGGCGTTTACCCATTTCAAGACGTAATTCACCAAGAGCTTTTTGCAACTACAGCTGGTTTGTCCGCAATCATCAACACCAAGTCACCTGGTTCTGCATTCATAGTCGTACCAATGTTACGAACTGTATCTTCTCCTAAGAACTTCATGATTTGAGATTTGATTGTACCATCTTCATTGAAGTAAAGCCCACGCCAAACCTTTGGCACCATAGATGCCTACAAAGTTTGTCAAATCATCTAATTCACGACGAGGAATACCTGGTAACCTTTACAACGATACCTTTTACTTGACCACCGTTGTCGATAACGGAACGGAATACTTTAAATTCTGTATCTTTCACGCAATCAGTAACATCTGTGAAAGTCATATCAAAACGGATATCTGGTTTGTCAGAACCGTATAAGTTCATTGCATCATCCCAAGTCATACGAGGCATTGGCAATGGAATTTCTACATCTTGTGCCGCTTTAAACACATGGGCGATCATTTGCTCTTGCATGTTCAAGATTTGTTCTTGGTTCATGAAGCTCATTTCGATGTCCAATTGTGTAAATTCAGGTTGACGGTCTGCACGTAAATCTTCATCACGGAAACAACGAGCAATTTGGAAATATCTTTCATAACCAGCAACCATCAAGATTTGTTTGAAAATTTGTGGAGATTGTGGCAACGCATAGAATGTACCAGGGTTTACACGAGATGGAACTAAATAATCACGAGCCCCTTCTGGTGTACTTTTTTGTCAACATCGGCGTTTCAATTTCAAGAAGCCATTGTTGTCAAAGAAATCGCGCATTGCTTTTGTCACCTTATGACGCAAGATCAAATTGGCTTTGTATTTCAAGGACGAAGTATCTAAATATCGATATTTTTAAACGAATATTTTCATCTACATCGATATTGTCTTGAATATAGAATGGAGGTGTTTTCGCTGCATTCAATACACGCAACTCTTCACAGTACATTTCATATTTACCAGTTGGTAAGTTAGGATTCACAGCTGCTGCATCACGTTCTGTAATCGTGCCTCGTACACACAATACATATTCATTACGCACATCTTCCGCTTTATGGAAGGACTCATATTGCGATCAGGAGATGCCACTGATTTGCACGACCCCAGAGCGGTCACGTAAATCTATAAAAATCAAATCCACCATGGTCACGACGGCGTTCTACCCAACCGCAAAGAACCACTTCTGTTCCTACTTGTTCTGCACCGATAGTCCCACAATGATGAGTACGGTGTAAACCTTTCATAGTTTCCATTCTAATTTCCTTTCACTAACTCAGTTATACGGTTTGTAATCTCAGCTAAGGACATCAGTTTCTGTTCAGATGTATCCATATATTTTTAAGATGACCTTTCCTTCAGCTAATTCATTATCACCAATTATAATAACATATTTTGCATTAATTTTGTTAGCATACTTCATTTGACTCTTCATAGATTTACCAGAACCTTCCATTTCTGCCTTCTCACTAGGCATTACGCAAGGTATTCGTAATTCTGAAAGCCTCTTTTTGTGCCATTTCACCCAAAGCTACTACAAAGACAGAATCTTTCTTGTTGTTGTTCTGGCAATAAACCTTGTTTTTTTCCAAGGCTAACAATAAACGTTCCATACCCATCGCAAAAGCTCACAGCAGGTGTATGTGGTCCATCTAGTTCTTCTACTAGACCATCATAACGACCACCACCAGCTACAGCACTTTGAGATCCCAATGGAGTGTACTGTACTTCAAAGGCAGTTTTTCGTGTAATAATTCAAGCCACGAACCAAGCGTGGGTTTAAGGTGAATTTCTCCCAGCTGCTGCTAAATACTTTTTACATGATGGAAATGATCTTGACACTCTTCACATAAATTTTCACTTAACTCTGGAACACCGACTGCCAATTGTTGGCATTTTTTCTTCACAATCAAGAATACGCAATGGATTTTTGTACAAACGGCTTTGACAAAGCTCACACAATTCTTCTTTTTCGGCTCAAAGAAAGCAATTAACTTTTTCTCTGTAAGCAGGTCGACAAGTTGGGCAACCCTACTGAATTTACTTTCTACGTTTAAATCTTTTAAACCCAAGTCACGCAATAATTGTAACAACTAAAAGAAATACATTCTGCATCAGCACTTGGTGCCTGTGTCCCCAGTAGTTCTACTCCAAATTGGTGGAATTGACGATAACGACCGGCTTGTGGCTTTGTCGTGACGGAACATAGGTCCAATATAGAACCATTTTGTAATCGATTCTTGTCCATAAATTTTATTTTCTAAATACGCACGCACTGCGGAAGCAGTTCCTTCTGGACGCAATGTGTAGGATTGATCTTTTTTATCTCCTGTAGGAAAGGAATACATTTCTTTTGCACGATATCTGTGGTTTCCACATCATGTAAAAATAGCTCCGTTTCTTCAAACATAGGCGTACGAACTTCTTCAAATCCATAGGTCTTACATAATCGACGAATGGTATTTTCAATATAGTACCAATTTCCAAGAACACTCGGTAATAAATCCTGTGTCCTCTTGGTTTTTGAATAGCCACTAGCTGTCCCCTCCAATGTTCATTACTTAGTAAAGTACGTTTCTAATAGTCGTTGTATATCTTGAATATACGTATCTACATCTTTCGGCATGTATTGTTTTTGTTGCCTAAAATCAGTGCCTCCAATCCATTTAGACACACTACCTGGTCCTATGGAAAGTATTGACTGACGTTCTTCTATCATTTGTATATTATAGATACTTTCTATATTTGGCAAGGTAGCCAATGTTCTCCATTTGCCCCACCATGTATTGTTGACGATACATATAATACGGCACATAGCCTAGTTGCAACAAAGCTTCATGGGTTTCATCTAGCATGTCTTGGACCACATCCTCAGAAGGGGATTTCATTGGCAAAGCGACTCCCATATAATGGACTTCCCTTTTTCAACGCCAAGGTATGGATCGTCACATTATGAGGACGTAATTGTTCTATGTATCGCACATTCTCATCCATATCCCCCAGGGTCTGACGTGGTAAACCTGCAATAAAATCCATATTGATAGAGCAATTTGTATGGCTCGCCACATAGTCATACATAGATAAAAATTCTGCTACGCTATGACCACGACCAATAATGCGCAACAAGTCGTCTTGCATCGTTTGAGGATTTAAGCTAATCCTAGTCACACCGGCATCTACAATAGATTGAACCTTATTAGCATTCAATGAATCAGGACGGCCTGCTTCTACAGTAAATTCATGGCCCTTGGGAATCACATCCCCCAATGCATGCACAATCTGGTGAAAGTCTCCATCTCCTAAACTTGTTGGCGTTCCTCCACCCATGTATAACGATTGTACCTCTAAAACCATGGGTTTTAACAAGTCTTTTCATGTGCTCTATATCGCATGATAGACATCCACAAGTCCGGCACCTTTCCATAGTTCTGAATCAGTCCATAAGGAAAGCGAGCAATAGGTACAATGAGTTTCACAAAAAGGAATGCCACTATACAAGCTACTTTCTTTAGGAGATTGCTGCATATGTGCCACATAAGGACGCTCCAACACTGCCACTTGCTCTAATAGTTTCCACTTCACCTGACTAATACTATGGGTGCTTTCAGTTCTTGATGAACTTGCTCTAAATCACCTAGAGAATCCTATATTTGTGGGTCAACTTAGTAGGGACGTACGCCTACTAAGTTGCCCCATAAACCAGTTGAAACCCCCAGCATACGCCTAAGCTCTGATAATACTTCTCGGCCAATTACTTTTCGTCCATCTACACTATCTTCCCCCGAAAAGGAGCAAATATGCATATAGTCAGAATATATTTCTGATGACATCTGTGTCGTAACCTCTAACAATTCATTTTGTATGGTACGATGACAGAACAATTTGACTACTATGTACATATCAGCATGGTTCATGCATATTTCAGTAGATATCGCTCCAGAAGATCCTAGGTTACTCACAAAGTTCCCACTTTGCATGTATCCCCTATGAGGCGCCCTCTGTTCATATACTAAAGATGATTCTGTTCCACTATGGGATGCATGGACGATAAAATCCGGATTTTCTTTCGATGAAAATAACCCTACTGCTCCGCACTGATGAGCTATGACGGATCCTAACTCTTTAGGTCCGTCATACCAATACGTTTTATGCATTTTCTTTTTCAGCTTCTAAAGCTTTTTGCCGCTTCATGACAATCGCCACAGAAACCGTATACTTTTAATTGATGGTCTGTTGTATGAAAGTTCAATTTTTGCAATAATGGATTCCAATGTTTCCAACATGTCATCTTCAAATTCTTTCACACAACCGCATTTCACGCAAATCAAATGATGGTGGAAGTGAGATAATTCATCGCTATTTAATTCGTAGCGATTACGTCCATCACCAAAATCTAAACGTTTCACCAAATCTAACTCCGTGAATAAATCCAATGTACTGATAAATCGTTGCTAATCCCATATCTGGATTGTTCTTTTTCACTAAAAATATATACATCTTCTGCACTTAAATGTTTTTCTTCTGCTTCAATGAAAGTTTGTAAAAATAATTTGACGTTGTGTTGTCAATTTGTATTTTTTATCCTTAATACGCTCTTTTAATTTTTCCATTGTTGCTTGTACTTCTGTTGCTTTTATCCATGATGTTCTCTCTTTCTGTAAAACATAATATCTATTAAAAATACCATAAGCGTTTTGCTATAATTTGTGCGATAGCTGTCAATGGAACGGCCGTCATCATGCCGATTATACCAAAGAAATAGCTCCCACAAAAATGGTAGTAATAATAACTAATGGGGAAGATTAATAACATGCCCCATAATCTTAGGCATGATAATTTGTCCATCTAGCAATTGTAACACACCATATGTAATAGCAACTTTCACTGCTAGAGGGCCGCTGATAACAGCAGCTAAAATAATGGCTGGTGCTGCACTAATAAATGGTCCAATAATAGGATCCATTCTGCAATACCCGCTAACACAGCCAATACAAGGATATGGTAAATCGTAGAAATAACATACGATAAAGGTAAGGCAAAACATATTACTCGCCAGTAATAATTGACCTCGTAAATATCCCCCTAATGTGCGGAGAATATCATTCACTTCTTCTAAAAATGGGCTGATGTAGGGACTAGAAAAAAATATTTAATACCGCCCGTTTAATACTACGACCATCTTTCAGTAAGTAGAATGTTAAAATCGACTAACAATAATTGTAATAAGGTGCTAGCAAAGGATACGATGGCTAGAACGCCTCGTTGTGCTAGGTCTACACCATAATTACCAATTTTTATCAATGTAGTGTTAATAATCCTTCAAATTGATGAGGTATGATACTTTCACCATCAATACCTTCTAACCCTTTCACCACGGCTACAAATTGATCTAATACATAAGGTAAATTGATTAGCAATTTAGTTAATTCACCTATCACAGGTACCATGACATAGCGAACTAAGAGCGTAGAAAAAAGTGCCACGATAATAAACGACGGAATAATAGAACCACCGTGGGCATTGTCTCCACTCGTTGAGCATAGCCTGTGTTACATTCACTCAAAGGCCATAATAGCAAAGTTAATATAACAGCAATAACCAAAGGAATGACCTACTGGTAAGGCTATGAGTAAACCTATGCTAGCTAAAACTAGTAAAATACAACGTAACCAATATTGTATGGATTTATTTGCCATCCTATCACCTATCGTACAAACGATTAAATTGTTTTTCATCACCAATTGTTGTTTCTGGCCCATGACCTGGGTATACTTTTGTATCCTCTGGCAATGTATACAACTTTTTCTTTAATCCCTTTACTTAACTGTTCAAAGTCACCGTTAGGGAAGTCAGTCCCTACCCTACTGCATCCTTGGAACAAGGTGTCTCCAGCAAGCAATGTTCTTCTGTATAATAGCACACACCACCTGGTGTATGACCCTGGTGTTTCTATAACTTGAATATTGTATCTCCTAAGGAGATTGTATGCTCCTCTTTACATAGCGAACATCGTCCACATTCTGTAGTAATATATCGCCCAGAACGAGCACTTAAATTCACCTCTGGATTCGTTAGACACTCTGCATCACCTTCATGAATATATACCGGCACATGATATGTATCTACCAACGTTTTTACTGCCCCAATATGGTCGCTATGACCATGAGTTAGTAAAATTCCTTTCACTTTCAAATTCATGACTATCTCAAAACTCTTTGAGCTTTTTCTCCTCATCACCTGGGTCTGTAACTAGACACGTATTGTCCGCTTCATTATGGACAATATAACAATTCGTTCCATACGCCCCTAGGGGCATATAATATAACTTCATCTGTTAACTCCATCACTCTTTTACTACTATCTAATAGAATCGTCACTGGCCCACTCATTGACCAATGAAACTTGCATGTGGGCTTTGAAATTGGCCTGTACTCACTGTTACCTTCTTTGTTTTTGAAAGCCTCGCACTAATTCTAGATATAACCGCTCTGCCATTTCTGGTGGTGCAGCTTTCATAAAGTTCGGTCGACGACCCCTTGCGAGCATCTCCATAGAGAGTAAACCGTGAAACTACGTATATCTCACCCTTTATATCTAATACAGATAGATTCATTTTATCTCTGCATCTTCAAAAATGCGTAGATGACTTACCTTTTCACAAATATACTGTACATCTTCTGTTGTATCCGTATTCTGTCACTCCTACTAGTACTAGAAGGCCTTGTTTCGTACTACCGATGACAGTCTCATCTACAGTCACTGAAGAAGAACTCACACGTTGTACAACAGCTCTCATGCTTTTCCCTCCTCGATGCACTGAATACACATCTTTCACTCGGCGCAATTTCGTCATTACATAATCTAGTTGTGATACATCTTTAATATCCAGCATAAGATGTATCGTCACATCTTTCGTATCATCAGCTTTTGCATTGATATTGGAAATATTAATCTTCATTTCTGACAAGACTGCCATCACTTCTCATTAGCAAACCACTACGATCATAAGCATGAACTGATACGCTCACCTGGAATCGATCCCGTGTAGCACCTTCCCAGTCAACTCTATCATTCGATTCGGATCATCTGGAGTATGACCAATATTAGTGCAATCTGCACGGTGTATAGAAACACCACGCCCTCTTGTAATATAACCACTAATATCATCGCCTGGTACAGGATTACAACAACGAGCCATACGCACCATGACCCCTGCTTCACCTTTTACCAAGACACCACTACTACTTTTCTTAGATTTTCCTTGGTGTACCTTGAGACGATCAATGACAGCCATTGTATCTTTTCGCTGTTCGTCCTTAGCTACTTCTTGCTTATGAATATCTACCAATCTGAGCAATACTGTATTCACTGAAAGTCCACCAAACCCAACGGCAGAGTACAGCTCAGCTTCACTCACTGCATTCAAAGATTTTTCCAATCTTTTCTAAGCGACCATTTTTCGTCAAGTCCTTCCAATCATATCCTAATCGTTTCGCTTCTTTTTCTAATAGCTCACGACCTTTGATGATATTTTCTTCTTTATTTTCTCGCTTAAACCAGTTACGAATCTTTGTCTTACTTTCCGTAGATCCGACGATATTCAACCAATCTAACTCGTGGTTTCCGTGTTTTAGAAGTGACGATTTCAACGATGTCCCCATTTTTGTCAAACTCATAATCTAAAGGAACAATCTTACCATTAATTTTTGGCTCCTACACACTCTATTTCCCCACATCGGTATGAACACGATAAGCAAAAATCAAGTGGTACTGTACCTTTGGCAACTTCATAACGTCACCCTTAGGGAGTGAAAACGAAGACTTCTCCCGCAAAAACATCCAGCTTTCAACGCATTAGGCAATTCTTTTCGGATCGCTTCCATCTTGCCATTCTAAAACTTGGACGAATCCACCCTACTTTTTGCATCGAAAATCAGCTTCTGCTTTCCCTTTATTACCTTCTTTATAGCGCCAATGAGCGGCTACACCATACTCAGATACGCGATGCATATCCCAAGTACGAATTTGTATTTCTACAGGCTGACCTTTTCGTACCGATTACGGTGGTATGCAAGGATTGATACATGTTCGATTTCGGCATAGCAATATAATCTTTAAAGCGATAGGGAGGGTTTCACAAATTATGCATCTGTACCCTAAACAGCATAACAATCTCGAATCGTATCTACAATGACACGAACTGCATACAGGTCATAAATTTGGGATAAATCACGATTATCTTTTTCATCTTCTTTATAAATACTATAAAAGTGTTTTGGACGACCTTTACATCTGCCTCAATATGGGCATATACTCCAAGGCATCTTTCAAAGGTATTCATAGTATCATTTACGATATCTTCAGTAGCTTGCCTTTTTCACTCATCTGTTGCACTAGGTCATAGTATTTTTTCTGGCTCTAAATAGCGGAATGATACAGTCCTCTAATTCCCATTTAATATTGAAAAGATCCCTAGCCGATGTGCTAAAGGGCGAAAAATTTCCAATGTTTCTTGGGCAATCCGTTGTTGTTTGTCAGGCCTCATATGCTTTAGTACGCATATTATGCAAACGGTCTCCTAACTTGATAGACCACTACACGCACATCTTTTGCTATGGCTAAAATCATCTTCCGATACTTTTCAATTTGCTGCTCTTCTTTGTTTTATAGTGAAATTGATTTAGCTTTTGTAACCCCATCTACCAAGAATGCTACTTCCGGACCAAATTGTTCTTCTATTTCTAAAGCTTATCTCTGCATCTTCTACTACATCATGTAATAAAGCAGATACTAAAGTAGATCGATCAATTTGCAGTTCACTCAATATAGTAGCAACCCTCAAAGGATGTAAAAATATACGGTTCTCCAGACGCTCGTTTTTGTGGTGCGTGAGCCTTATCTGCCAGTGCAAAAGGCCTTTTCTATAACAGGCCAATCTTCTTCTGGTAAATAGGAACGAACACGGTCCATAAAGCATCCATATTCTCGTTCTTATTAAATGTATGCCCTGAGGGGTACTTTATAGTACTTACCATTATGCTCCCTCCTGACTATAAGTCATAAAGGTCAAAGATGTATGAAGTTCTAACTTTCTGTTTAATATTCATCCCATCGATATACATGTCGACCATCATCCAATACTTCTTCTTGCAAAAATTCCTAATTCCTTTAAATACCTCTAAAGCAAGAATAGCCTCCCGTGAACTCATCTCTTCCGGCTCACTTTCAGAGTTTCTCGTTCCACAATATATTTGGGTGCTGTTGGAGAGCGAAAAATCTGTTTTCACTACTGTATACAGTTTACGTAAACTATCTACTTCTAATCGTTCTCTTTGCATGTGAAAGTGGCTCCAAGTCTTGCATCGATTAGTTGAGGTGTTACTACACCCTGCCATTCATTTTTGCAATGAGAACGCTACTTTTGACAGGGTCGTCGGCAAAGATTTCTGCATATAATGTTCACCCTTGCCAAGCCACCGCATCAATAGGGACCTTGTTGACCTTGTAAGATAATTTTTACAGTGGTTTTTTTGAAATCCATAGGGTACAGATTCTGCACCCGAATCTGTGGAATTGCAAAGACGGGGGTACTATTTCCCATACCATATGGCTCTAATGTAGCAATCTGATCAATTAGATCAATACTAATATCATCACTATGCATAGCCCCATCAATATCCACGATAGGAATATAATCTTCTTCGTTAAGGTCTTACGACAAAACTCACTTGCTTTTTCTCGCAAAGCATCAATATTTTCCGCTTTTACACTAAACTTGCAGCCTGTGCATGACCCCCAAATTGAATTAATGTATCTCCCTGCATAGGTCAACATATCATACATATTACAATGATCAATACTCCGACAAGATCCCTTTCTATACCATCATTGAATGCTGATCACCATAGTCGGTTTGTAAAAAGGCTTCTACCAAACGTGACGCAACGATACCGATAACTCCAGGATGCCATCCTTCACCAGCCACCACAATACATCGATCGGCTAATGTTCCTTGTGCCAATACCGACTGATAGGCTTCTTCAAAAATAGCTCGTTCAATCTGTTGTCGCTCCGCATTTGTTTCCTGCAATTCTTCTGCAATTTCAATCGCCTCGGCCGATCTGTCGTAATCAGTAACTCTACCGCCCTTGTCGCATGGGTCACACGTCCTGCTGCATTTAATCGTGGGCGCTAAGGTAAATCCTATGTGTCCTGCTGATAAGGCTTTTCCTGCTAAACCAGCCACTTGCACTAAAGGATTGAATCTCCCACATTAGGAGATTCTGTCATTTTACGCAAAACCTTCACGAACAATAATCCGATTTTCTCCCTACTAAAGGGAACTACATCTGCTACAGTTCCCAAGGCTACAATATCTAAGTCTTTACGATACTCTTCCCCAGTGCGACGTTTCCACAAGGCCTGGCAAACCTTGAATGCCACACCTACACCGGATAAATTTTTATCTGTATATGGGCAATCTGGTTGTTTATGGTTAACTACGGCTGTAGCCCTTGGTATCTTTGGTGGTGCTGTATGGTGGTCTGTAATAATCATAGACACCCGATCTCGCACAGCCTCACAATATCATACGAGCTAATACCGCAATCTACAGAAATAATCAAATCTGTTTTTTAGAAATTAAGTATTCTAAGGCTTCTAAATTGAATCCATACCCTTCACTTTGATCGCTCTGGGAATATAATACGTTACATTCGCATTTAAGCTCGAAAAAAATCGGTACATTAGTGATGTAGCGGTAATACCATCCACATCATAATCTCCGTAAATCACAATGGATCCATTCATAGCTAAGACTCTTTCAATTTCATCTACAGCCTGTAGCCATACCCTTTTAACATAAAAAGGATCTAATAAATCATCCATCGTGCTATATAAGAATGTTCGACCTTCTTCTACAGTGGTAATCCCACGATTCGCCAACAAATGAGAAACGATAGGATGTACTGCTAATCCAGAGGTCAATTGAGATTCTACTTCTTCTTGATTTTTCGGCAATTTTCCAACGTTTGCCTGTTCGTTTATCTATTTTCATAAGTACCTCTTGGACGGATATTTTCTTTCATTATCATTATCATTATTATACATGAAAGAACGAACATTTTTCAATAAGTATCATTATTAAAAATATAATAATTTGATTTATTATTACGTATTATATCTTAATTAGCTATTCTAATAAAGATGGTCTATTTCTTAATTATCAATTTCAATGTTCAATTCCTTTATAACCAAAGTCATAACTACTCTTATATAAGCATTTCTACTTTTGTTAAAAACTAAAAAGGTTGTACTAAAATGAACAAATGTCATTTAGTACAACCTTCATTAAACCTATATACTTCTAATCCTTATATGATTCCAAATAACTTTCATGCTCAAATTACCAAAGAAGAAATGGAAGATATAATTCAATACGGAAATATAAAATCCTACTTTTCCACCACGTCACTTGTGGCACATAGTGACTACCAAAGAAAATCGGTGTTACCCCCTGAACTATAATGCGTCAACGTACAACCTGGACTATTCATCAACCCAAACATCAAAAATCGCATAAGGAATAGGTGCTCCCAAAGCTAATTAAGATAGCTGCAAAAGGCAGAAAATAATGCAGTAATACGAGCTAGTTCCACTAGCAAAGAAATATTGTGAATATACAAAAACTAGAGAAATAATCAAACGCTGCCCACTCCCAAGACATACCCCTAGCATAGCGCCCACAAATTTTCGCAAACACAGCTACTACACCTAATTTACCAAGCAATCCAGCCATACCAACTAAAGTACCCATCCAAATTAAAATATCCCAACCAGTGGATTTCTTTTCAAAATATCATCCCATGTAAGACATTCACTAATAACACAGGCTAATACCGCCATAACAGCAATAACCGTTGCATGTAATCCAGTAATTGTCGTAGTAGACCACAATAAAATAGCTACCACGAAAATAGCCGCCACCTTTTTCCATCAACGTGATAGGGCCTAGTTTATTTAACTCTTCACGAGCCATAGCTGGAGCTTCTGGCGTTTCCTTTAATTTCAGGCGGGTAAATTTTGTAAATAAACCAAGGCATGATGACCATACTGAGCAATCCTGGTAAGGCACCTGCTAAAAACCACTCCCACCACGTTACAGTGTAGCCAAATAATTTTTGCCCCTAAAGACGTAATCAATAGATTACCACTACAAGCTGTCAAGAATACGGTTACTGTACAGGCATTTACCGTGTGGGCCGTCGTCATCAAGTATGCTCCCATACGGACGTGCCGTTTCACCTGGTCTCAGAATCAAAGGCCATGGAAATATTTCTGCACAATAGGGTAAATAATACCACCTCCACGGGCTGTATTAGATGGTGTCGCTGGAGAAATAATTAAGTCGGTCATAGCTAACGCATACGCCAACCGTAATGTGCTAGTACCAAACCAATGAATTAAGGTGTACGCAATACGTCGACCTAGACCTGAATTGATGATTCCTCTAGAAAAGAAAATGGCCGACACAATGAGCCATACATTGGGTTCTGCATAGCCCAATAAAGCTTCATTCATTTTAATTGAGCTAGTAGCCACTGCTGCAGCAGATCCCATAAAAGCCATCACACCCGTTGGATAAGGTCGTAATATAAATCCTACAATTGTGGCTGTAAAGATAGCTAATAAATGCCATCCTTGAGTCAGAAATTTCTGGTGTGTGGCAGATACCAAATAATAAGTGCCACGACTACAACGCCTATTACTCTTACTAGTTTATCCATACCGTATCATTCCTTTCCTTTAGTAACACATATCCTCCAGAGGCAACAAAAAACCCAGCACCACAAAGGATACTGGGCTCTGTAATCGTCAAATTAACGTTTGGAGAATTGAGATGCTTTTACGAGCTTTTTAAGACCTGGTTCGAAACATCTCGTATTTGAATGAATTTAAATATATGCTTAATATCAATGTTTCCACGTTTTTCAGAAAGAAATATTTCATCTAATTTGAGTAACTTTTCAATTGAGTGGTGTGAATTTTACCCTAAAAATACACGAATTGAGCTAGATTTTACCAAAAATTCACACCACTATTTAGATGATTTTTATTTTGCCTGTTTTTACCTATGGTCTTACCCACGACAAAAGTTATAGAGCCAAAAACTAGTCACACATTTAAACTAGGTTTTTACGTTACTTTAATTAACAAGGTTACCAAATCTTTTCAGAATTACATTTTCTATTTATAGAAAATATTAATAATAAATTATGTTAATTTGATTTAATCACCATAAGTTTGCTTCCCATTTTTCATTTCTTCAACGATACTCTTAGAGCAATACCTTTTTTTGTCATTTTATATTCAACCTGTGGAGGCGATGTCGGTAAAACTTTTCTTGATAAAATACCTTCTTTCTCGAAAATCATGTAAACCGTTGAGCTAATATTCTCGGATTAATACCTTCTACACTACGCAAAAAGACTACCATAATGTATTACCATCAATAATTTCAGATAAAATCTCAAGAGTAAATTTACCCTTTAGTAAATTCAAGACCCTTCTTGCTGGACAAATTGATTTTTTCAAAGGTTGCATCTTGCAAGTCTCCATTCATTTCCTCCTTTTTTGATAGTTACTATACTTTTTTTCCCTTCTTGTTTCAGAAATAATTACATGATAAGTTAATTATATTACTTGAAAAGGGGAAATTACTATGGATATTATAAACTAAGTTTGACCGTATTGACGATATTCTCGGTTGCGCTGATGGATGATACTTTGATACTGGATATACTCAAGTAAAATATTTTCAGAAAGTTAAATATATTGCTTTTTGATTGATAAATGAAAATTGGTTTGATGAAATAACGGAGGAAGCTTGATGAAAAACAAAATACAAAAGCACCAGCTTTATCTACTTTTTTATTCTTTCGCTAGGATACATTATGGCGGTCCTAGATACAACCGGAGTTGTTCTTGCAGTGCCTCATATTGAAACAGCTATGAGCGTCTCATTAGATCAATCCATTTGGATTATTAATGCCTACACACTAGCTTTAGGGTCTTTGCTCCTACTTTCAGGAAATTTAACAGCAAAAATATGGTGCTAAAACGAATTTTTATTGATTGGAATGACACTTTTTACACTTGCCTCGTTAGGGTGCTCTTTTTCACCAAATATGGAAACATTAATTATACTTAGATTCATTCAAGGTCTCGGTGCTTCTTGTTCATGCCAAGTTCATTAGCACTTTTTATTCATTTCATACCCCAGATTCCACTAAAAGAGCACGTATGTTAGGAATCTGGACAGCAATTATTTCTGTTGCAACCGGTACTGGTTCTTTTATTGGTGGACTAATTATTAACTACTTCGGATGGAGGGGTATTTTCTTAGTCAATATTCCATTTGGAATTTTTGACAGTAATTTCAATATTACTCTCGTGAAAAATAATATTGCCAATCTAAAGACCAGAATTGACATCTTTTAGTAATATATTTCTAGTTACAACTATCGGAAGTCTAGTTATTTACCTTGTTGAAGGAATCAATATGGTTATAGTAACTCAAATCTTTTATTGTTTCTTCTCCTATTTATATTATTTTGCTATTGGTTTAGTAGTCCACGATAAAAAGTAAAGCACCTATTGTTCCCCACCAACTATTAAAAATGCTAAATTTATTGTCTCTAATCTATTAGGTTTTAGTAGTTAACATTTCACTATATGGCATTGTTTTGGTGCTAGGACTCTATTTTCAAACTTATTTAAACCTTTCCTCAATGGTTTCTGGACTCCTCATTCTACCAGGAATGATTGTCTTAATTATTGGTAATTTATTTTACGCACGTGCTGTAAAACGATTTTCCGTGGGAAGCCTCGCTACTGTCTCAATTATTTTTGCCATTGTAGGAGCAGCAGGAATTTTTGGAATTGGAGTTCTTTTTCATGAAATTCAACTATACATCCTAATTCCTTTATTTTTCTTTTAATGAGTCTAGGTATCGGAGTATTAACTCCAGCAACTACAACCATTCTTATGGAAGCTGCTGGTCAAGAATTATCTGGAATTGCTGGTGCAACTCTAAACGCTAACAAACAGATTGGTGGACTTTTTGGTACAACAATTATGGGGATTGTAACTACTAATTTATCCCATGATTGGAATATAGTCATCGTTATCGCATTTTTGGTTAACGTGATAATGTATATTGCTACTTGGTTAATTGCTAGTCGTTACCTTTATGGAAAAGAATAAAACTAAACAGAACGCAATCAATTTAAAAGGGCTCCATAATAAATGTTGGGGCTACTCATAAGAGTAGTCGCCAACATTCTTTTTAGTAATAAAGTAGACATATACAAACTCATACCGTATCATTAAAAAGCAACCAAACCATTAAGAAAGAATGAGTCATATATGTCTAACGTCAATTATACAGAAATTATTTTTAAAAATAAAAGAGGAATATATTAAAACATACAAGAGTAAACGAGGATGGTTCTGTTCACTTTTACTCTTGAGATGCTGGTAGTTGAGCAAGTGTGTCCTCATTGTGGTACAAGTACTAGAAAGTCTAAGGGTAAACGCCCTAGAGATGTTAAATTTGGTGTTATACAGCATCAAATAGTGACTGCTACTTACAGAGACGTTATAGTGCCAAGAATGTAATCATACTTTCATAGAAAAAGAACCCTTTTGTTTGTCGCTATGTGAGACTCAGTAAAACGAATATGGAGTATCTATTTAGACAATTAGGCGAAAAGGATCCTTCACCGAGATGGCTAAACGCAGTGATGCTCTGTATCTACAGTTATTCGATATTGCTCTAAATTAGCCATTCCAAAGCCTCACACAATTGCCTACTGTGCTAGGTATTGACGAATATAAAGGGAATGCTGAAGGTCAAATGTACCAGTTATCATAACCGATTTAAACAATCATTCTATCGTAGATATTTTACCAAAAACGGATACACGAGCTCTTATTCAATACTTCAAAAACCTTTTCTAAAGAAGCTAGAGAACCGGTTAAATACATCGTTATGGATATGTCCCCATTATTTAGGTTAGTGATGCAAACTATGTTCCTCACGCACATATCGTAGGCTATCGTTATCATGTATGTCGCTTGGTGGATTGGGCTCTTGAGCGTGTACGCAAGCGTGAGCAAAAGAGGCTAGTGACACACTCTGGAACACTCAAATATAACCGAAGGATTCTTATGAAGAACCCCTGGTAAATTAACTGAAAGCGAGCGAATAAAGCTGTTAGAATTATTACGTATATCCGATGACCCTATGGCGTGCATATGGACTTAGATTAGCCTTTTAGAAAGATATTTAAGACATACTGCATACCCTAACATAGAAAGATATATACAATTATGGTTAAACACAGTAGAAAACAGTCATCTACCGGAGTTTAGTAATTTTAAAACTTCCTTTACCAGTTGGTTCCCTCAAATTGTTAATGCCTTTGTATTACCATATTCCAATGGATTTACAGAAGGGTGTAATAATAACATTAAAGTATTAAAAAGAATAAGTTATGGGTTGCGCCATTTCTGATCGTTTCAGAGTTCGTATACTTTATTAAGTAAAAGAATAGCACTAGTTATTTAAATAGCTAGCGCTAAGAACTTTATATGAGTAGCCCCCACATTTGACAAAGAGCCTAATTATATAATTAGACGACAAAAGAGCCCAGTACCACAAGGATACTAGGCTCTGTAATCGCCAAATTAACGTTTGGAGAATTGAGATGCTTTACGAGCTTTTTTAAGACCGTATTTTTTACGTTCTTTCATACGTGGGTCACGAGTCAAGAAGCCAGCCTTTTTAAGGCCTTGACGAAGTTCGCCATCAACTTCTAATAACGCACGAGACACACCGTGACGAATTGCACCAGCTTGACCGGATGGGCCGCCACCAGCTACAGTTGCCACAACGTCGTATTGTTCTAAAGTATTTGTTAATACCAATGGTTGTTTAACAATCAACTCAAGAGTTTGACGACCGAAATATTCATTTAATTCGCGTTTGTTTACAGTGATTTTACCTGTACCCGGTACCAGACGAACTCTAGCAACGGAAGATTTTCTACGACCAGTGCCGTAGTATTGTGCTACTGCCATTATATGTTCCTCCTCCCGGTATTAACGGATATCTAATTCCAAAACTTCTGGTTTTTGAGCAGCATGTGGATGCTCTGCGCCAGCGTATACATTCAATTTACGGTATTGTTGTGCACCCAATTTATTTTTTGGAAGCATACCTTTAACTGCCATTTCGATTACGCGCTCAGGATGTTTTTCCAACATCATAGCAAGTGTAGTGAAACGGGATCCGCCTGGATAACCAGAATGACGGAAATATTCTTTTTGTAATAATTTTTTACCTGTTACACGAACTTTTTCTGCGTTCACAACGATAACGTGGTCACCAGTGTCTGCATGTGGTGTAAAAGTTGGTTTATGTTTGCCCCGAAGAACTTTAGCAACTTCGGCAGCAAGACGTCCTAAAGTTTTACCTTCAGCGTCAACAACATACCATTTGCGTTCAATATTGTTCGCATTGGCCATAAATGTAGTTTTCATGCTGCTTTCCTCCTAATAACAAGAATGTATTAACAGAAGCAATTGCCACCTTCCGGGGCTAGTGGAAGTCCGTACAAATTGCTTACCGAAATATTATACTCAAAACGCAGGGGATATGTCAAGGTTTATCCCAAAGATTTCTTTAACAACCAGTCGATATCTGACTTCTCTGGAGTCACAACAAATTGGTGTTCTCCAAATTTTTCAAAGCCATAGTGCTTATAAAAATGTTGAGCTTTATAGTTCTTCTCCCAAACGCCTAACCAAGCCCAGTCAAACTCACCGGACTCAGCAATACGCAATGCTTTTTTTCAAACAAGGCTTTGCCCACACCTTGTCCATGATAAGCTTTTGAGCACATATATGCGTTGCACTTCAAAGGCATTTTCTAGTTCACGCCCGTTTGTGCGTCACCCCAGTTCACTTTCAAATATCCTGCTAGCTTATCATCTACATATGCTAAGTACGTTTCGCTCTCACTATGCTCCAACTCATGTTTCAATACATCATGGTTATAGGCCACCTCAAAAAAAGGCCTGTAATTCCCTCTTCCGTATTATCATGACTGAAAGTCTCTCTAAATGTATCGGCACACAATTTAGACAACGCTGGAATATCTGTTTCTTGAGCTCGTACAATTGTCACTACGGAACTAGTTCGCTCTTGAGCTTCCCCTAGAATACGAACCTCTGGTTCCAACTGCACTCCGTGGACTGCATGAATCCGCTTTTGCACTTCATGAATCACACCTAGTACATCATTGGCTGTAGCGCCCCCACGATTAACTACGAAACCCGCATGTTTCATAGATACTTCTGCGAGCCCTACGGATAAACCCTTTTCAAGCCAGTTTGGTCAATCAAAGTTCCTGCATAATACCCTGGTGGGCGCTTGAATGTAGACCCTGCACTGGCATGTTCTAATGGCTGTTTAGACTCTCGCTTCTCCGTCAGTTCGTCCATTCGCTTTTGGATGTCATCAGGGATTTCCTTCCTGCAATTCCATAGTCACACGAACGATAATTTCATGTTCCTCGTGAAAGCGACTATGACGATAGGCAAACTGCAAGTTCTCTCGGCTATAGTGATGTAGGTGCCCCTGCATATCTACCGCATCTACACCGGTTACCACTTGATCCATTTCGCCATCATAGGCACCTGCATTCATGAAATACAGCACCACCTAAACTACCGGGAATGCCGATGGCAAATTCCAAAGCCGCTTAAGCTTTCACGTTGAGCATATTCAGAGACTTCTTTCAAGGTATACCCTGCACTCATGGTAATCGTTGTATCATTCCGATGTTGTTCCTCTTGCAATTCTTTTCAAGCAAAGCACAACGCCACGCATTCCACCATCTTGGATAAGTACATTAGAACCTAAACCAAGTACGAATGGTTTCCTCACCATGAGCATGTAAGACACGCATGCAATCTTGCAATTCTTGTACCGAATGGGGTAATACAAGTAAATCTGCAGGGCCTCCAATTTGAAAGGTCGTAAAAGGCGCCAGTAGCGCATTTTTTTGGATACGATCCGACGGAACTACCTGTTGCAATGCTTCCCATACAGCATTCATATTACTGTGCCTTTTCTAAAATTTTCATACCTTCAGTGATTGGTTCGCTGATGATGCGATAAATATCGTTTTCGCCACTTGTGTCCAACGTGCATGCGCTGTTAAGTACGCATTCGCACCAGAATTAGCTTGCACCATTGGCAATAAGCCTTCTAATTTTTTCAACAAATCTTCCGCTTCAGGAGCGTCTGCAATTTTTGCATATTCCAATTGCATTTGTAAAGACATAAACTCTTCTACCATGCCTTTTGCGGCTTGGTCGTCTTTAATCGCTTCTTGAGCTGCCATCATTTCTTTGTGTTCTTCGCTGTCGCGCATTGCTTTTTGTAATTCATAAGCTACATCGTAATTCATAATTCCTCCTCTATCCTATTAGGATTTCATTCTTATATTCTTTCATATATTGTGTATGCTATACAGTCTATATTATCTAATCTTTGGTCATACTGTGAAAGTCTATGATATTTCACCGTATATAGACTATACCATATGATTAGACTGACTATATACTACTTTTTCTATAGACCAATACCTACTATCAAGAGGTTAGACCTCTATCGATACACCTGGTCCAATCGCCTGCAAATCTGGGAAATCCAGTTGGCGCATAGCTTCATAGGCAATGATTGCTACTGCATTCGATAAATTCAAAGACCGTGCTTCATCAATCATAGGAATGCGAATGCAAGTATCTGGATTAGCTGCCACAATCTCTTCTGGCAAGCCTTTAGTTTCTTTACCAAACACCAACATATCTCCAATTTCATACTGCACCTCTGCATGGGTATGGGCTGCCTTCGTAGTGGCATACCAAAAGCGCCGATCTTTATATTGTTCATACACTTCATCCAGGGACTTATGTATTTTTACATCTACTAGATGCCAATAATCAAGGCCTGCTCGCTTTAAATACTTATCTTCAATAGAAAACCCCAATGGTTCCACCAAGTGTAGTGTCATATGATTCGCTGCACAAAGGCGTGCAATATTGCCTGTATTACCAGGAATTTCCGGTTCTACTAATACAATTTCCATGATTCACCTACTATCTTATCGTTTAAAATGTCCACTTTTACCACCTTGTTTTTCCACAAGATACACAGGACCTATGGTCATACTTTTATCGACGGCTTTCACCATATCGTAGACAGTTAACAATCCAACTTGAACCGCTGTTAAAGCTTCCATTTCCACCCCCGTAGGGCCCGTAGTTTTTCACAGTACTACGAATGCATACAGAGCGTTTTTCTTCTACTAAAGGAACAGTCAACACTCACCTTCGTCAATGCCAATGGATGGCAGAGCGGAATGAGGTTGGACGTTTGCTTCGCTCCCATGATGGCTGCCAATTGTGCCACTGCCAGCACATCACCTTTTTTGACATTCCCAGACGCCACAATACTGAAAGCTTCCTCACTAAGTGTAATAAACCCTTCTGCTACGGCTACGCGCTCTGTGTGATCCTTTTGAGACACATCCACCATATGCGCATTACCGCCTTCATCAAAATGTGTTAATTTCATAGATACCTCCATGTGAAGATTATTATACCATAGAGAAGGGAGAAACGTCAGTAATCTATGTGAGAGGTTAGTGTAAAATGTTTTGTGGGAAAAGTAAAATAGAAAAAGAAGATCAGTCCCTTTGTTACAATGAATGTGTCAAATAACTCAAAGCAAAGGAGACCTTCTTATGGAATTTATTTTACAGCAAGTAGCAGATAATTGCACTGACTTTTTAACTTTTCAGAAAATAAAATATTGAATGATGAAGAAATATACTCATTCTTCCAGCTCATGGAAGACTTTTTCAACCTTAATAAATGGTGTAGCAATTATGATGTTAGAGGTTTTTATCTAAATTAGATGACCAACTCTACAAAGCTGCTAAAGCAAGAAAAAGCGATATCATGTACAAGAGAAAAGTCGAAAACGAACAATTACGACTCAATGGGGAGAGGTGAAAATTGCACGAAGGTATTACAAAAGATAAAATAACTGGGAGTTTGTCTATCTGCTAGACAGAGTATTAGGCTTACCATCACATAAACAAGTCGATCCCTATTGCGCTAGTAAAATTATTAAACATACTATATCTATGAGTTATGCTAACGCAGTAGAAGCCTCTACTCCATGTCAACTTTCACGGCAAACTGTTAAGAATTTAGTGCATAGTCTACCAACTCCACCGACTACTCTACAAACAGAGATAAAAGCAAAGTCTGTTGAAACTGTGTATATTGAAGTGGATGAAGATCGTATAAGTTTGCAAACAGGGCAAGAACATTAACATGAAGTTAGCCACAGTGTACACGGATAAAGTGGATGTTGGTTCTAACCGCATGGAACTAGTGGAAAAAGCATTCTTTCACAGGGTTAGAAGCACCTGGAAGAGTTTTTGGATGCAGATAGACAGTTACTTGGCAGAAGCGTATGTGGGTACTCCTAAGGTGTATATTATTGGTGATGGTGCTAGTTGGATTAAACGAGGCTTGAGATGTGCTTCCCAATAGATGAGTTTATTTTAGATAGATTTCATCTATTTAAATATATGACTAAGATATGTGGAAAACGAAGTCGAAAAGAGTTGTTTGCAAGCTTAGAAACTAATGATAAAGCAAGATTTGAAGCATATGTGGAGCAAAATGAAAGAAAAGTATCCACATCGCATGAAACAGATTATAGCAGGCGCTACGTACATTGAGAACCAATGGGATTACGCACGGGCTAGCCTACTTAGACCAGATATTCGAAGTAGTACAGAGGCGCATGTGAGTCACATTTTATCTGCACGTTTAAGCTCTCGCCCACTCGGTTGGAGTAAAAAAGGGGCGGAAACGATCGCTAAGCTACGTGTACTTGCAGATAACAACGAATCTATCCAAGAGTTTGTCATGAGCGCATACAGAGGTGATACCTTCAATTATTTTGCTAGTGTGGAGACTGCAAAGGTTCTATCTTCTGTGAAAGTAACCGCTAAGAAAATGCGCAAGCCATATCCATACATCACGTATTCCCCAACACCCTAGAACGGGAATCTCAGGTGTAGAAAAGAAAAGCAATGGATGGTTGCAAGCAATTAAACATGGAGGACGCAGGATTCTTTAGTAACAAGGAACCCTCTTTTAAATCTAGGCAGTTATTTTTTTCCAACAAAAACTTTACACCGTCATGTGAGAGAAAAGAGTAGTACGCAAAAAGGATTGCCACATTAGCATATGCTAGTGACAATCCTTTCAGGTAGAAATATTTCATATTTTCTGCTATCAAGCTCCTTACCCCAATGAAATATTTCTATCATTTCTATAATTTTTATTTGTTCAAGGAACTGTTTATGTTTCATATCCCTTATATTAGAGCTCTATAGTTTGACCTGGATCTACCACAAGTCCAGCTTGTTTATGTTTTTGCTTCTAACAATGCCACAAAAGTTGCTGGTTCTTTATCAATAACAGGCCATGTTTTTATAGTGAATCGGAATTGTTGTATTAGCTTGAATCCAAGACGCTGCTGTCACAGCATCTTCTACACCCATAGTAAAGTTATCTCCAATTGGTAGTAAAGCATAATCAATTTCACCATGACGACTGATCAATTTCATATCGCTAAACAATGCAGTATCCCCAGCAAAGTATACACGTTTGCCAAAGAACTCAATCACTACACCTGCAGCATGTCCACCTGGTACACCAGAACCATGGAAGGCTGGCGTTAAACGAATGGAACCAAATGGGAAATTGAACTTTCCACCTAAGTGCATGGCATGCGTGCGAGCACCTACAGACGCCGCTTTACCTGCTACCTCAGCCGTAGAGATAACAAGAGCATCGTTATTTTTCGCAATCAAATCAGTATCACCATAATGATCATCATGACCATGAGACACAAAAATGTATTGGCACTGTATGTCCTCTGCCTTTGCCACATCCCAAGTATTGCCTGTAAAGAACGGATCACATACCAATGTGACCTCACCATTGCTCAAAGCAAACGTAGCATGACCATAATACGTTAACGTTACATTGCTCATAAGAATACCTCCTCGTATATACTTATATATTAGGTTTATTAAGTAAATTATAGCATTCAAGGAAAGTTGGTCGCAAGATATAGGAGTGTATACATCAATTGGAGCTTTTAAAAATGTTACATATTGAGTTCTACTTAGTTGTCCTGCAATGACAGATGTGGCAAATGCTGCCCCACCAGCTTTTTAATCCTGATGCAATAGCAGTTTCTATCGCCTTTTTCAAGATCATCACCATCTATAATTGCTTTTTGCAAATACAACCGCACTAGAGATTCCCATTGCATTAGCAGCTACAACAGTTCCATGAGCTGCATCGTAAACAAGGGACTCCACTGTCCCAAATTTAGATATATTAATTGCTTGTCGGTATGTAACCTGTCCCTCACGGACCAGCTTTTTTGCCTCTTTGGGATCTGTTACACCTGGAACTTTACCTGCTTTAATTTTTTCTTCCATAATTCGTACCGCTTCTTGATATTGATCTTTCGGCACTTCTATTTGCATGGGCTTCCCACTTGGATCCAAATAACGATAGTTACCATCATGATTAAACCCTGCATTAACGCTCTGTTTAGCATTCATGCAATATTTAGTTTGTATTTGTTGTCCATTAACAATCCTGTCTGGGCCATTTTTTGCATTATTCTCTCCTGCTAATATCGCTTTTTTTCCCTTTTAGTTATCCAAATAATGGTTGGCATTCTCAGCTGCAAATCCATGTCCTTGCCACCCATTAAATTTTTATATTTTTTTCTCAACTTGTGCCCCTAAATTAGCTCTAGTACTTTCATATGTCGATTCATTTGCCATTCGTTTTTTTCTTTTTTTGTCATTATATCCCCCTGTATTTTTTAAACTAAAGCATAAACTCACATTTGATTCATCAAGTTCATGATGTTCATTAAGTATCTATTACAAGTATATATAATGTCCCCCAGTCAACATTTTTTTAGCGAAACATTCTTTTTATAAAAAAACAATTTACCCATACAATTAAAAACGACCACCCTCACATTCACTGTGAGAAGTAGTCGCTTTTAATCTTATATAAACTGACGTAAGCTATCTCTATCCTCTTGTACGGTGCTAACCAAATCATTGATATCATCTAATATATATGTATACTCAGTTCCTTTAGTAGCATTCCACTTACCTGACAGGTTAAAATCTATACGTTCTTCCATATAAACAGAAAGTATCTCCCTTAGCCCCAACTTTTCTTGCGCTACTCCTACATCACCAGCTACGTCAGCATTATTAATATTCATATGCCCCCGCGCCAGATACATATCAATTGCATCCAGCCGGCGACCACACCTATCAAGACAAATGTAGCACTTTTGATACTCCTTCCTCCAAGTATATCCTACAAGACCACTACAATTATTAACACATTCGAGAATAGCTAATTTTTCTTCTAAAGTATTAGGTTCTCTAATATCTACATTAATACATACATAGTACCACCATTTTGTATATCATTAACTCAATCTTATCATTTTCAGTTTCCAACCAAAAATGGAATTTTAATATCCACATGGGTCTCACCATCTTCTTTTATAATTTCAGCTTCATAACCACTGTTTTTCTACAGATAACTTAATCGCTTCTACGAGGCTAATATTATAATCAACATCAATAGTTTCAAAATAAATCGGCTTCATGCTATCGTTATTTTTGTCCATCATCCATACAGTTCATATTTTTCTCTCCTAACTACATATTTCAAAAATAAATGTTCAATTTCTACTTACAATTTAAGAAATAGTTATCTTTATTGTATACTCTGCCTTTTACCTTGACAAGGTAGCATGAGAAATATTTCTACTTAATATTAGGGTATGGGACAAAAATAGAGGAAAGCTGATACTTTTGGATCGACTTTCCTCTATTTTTATTTGTGATCTATTTTGTTACAGCCCCTTCAATAATAATATTCTTCATTACGTTATAATTAATAGTCAAACCACATTAATATTACACTTACAATCATAATTAAAGTAATTTTTAATCCAGCTTTCTCTTGTAGCGCAAGAGGCAATCTATGTCCAAAAAAATGTTTTTTTGCAAATGCATACGCTCCACCTATTAAGAATAAAGTTCCTGCTATATCCTTCATTAATATCCTCAATCTAGTTTCTTCAATAATTCTATTTTCGTTTCAAACTCATTTTCATTAATTAAACCGAGTTCTTTTAATTCTGCTAACTTTTTTTATACTTTCAATTATATCAACCGATTGATTCCCAGTATAAGATGGTTGTCTTGCATCAGTTACTACAACTGTATTATTTTTTTCTTTTTCTGCATTTCTTTTCATTATAATTGTTAGAAGAGACACACATTCTTCTAATGCTTTATAGATATTTTTTATATTCGTAAGACGACCTAGACTGTGGTGGTACACCTGAATGTTCTCCGATAAAATTGATATATCTTTGAGATGCACCTATGCTATTCAATACTAATTTAATTTGTAGCATTTCACATTTTCTATTGTCAGTTCTTGACGGTAACATTGCACCAATAATTCCACCTGCTTCGCCAAAAGGTAATCCACCTACTGCAGCTCCAACTAAACTACTACCCACACCAGTTTGATTTCCATTATCTATAATTGCAAAATCTACTATATTATCAAAAAGGCACTAAATAGTCTGTAATTGTATCACTAAAAAGCCCGTATCTAATAAAAGGTATATTAACAAGTTGTCTTTTTCATCTAATTCAATATATACATTGTTCGCTCTTCCTGGTGCTACACGATGCTACTCTATGTGTCTGAGTAAAATCTTCCAGACGAAACCCATTTTTCTTTTTATATAAAGCTAAGAGCTCTTCGTACTCTAAATCCTCAATTTCCATATTAATAAGGTTTCTACTTTTAAAGCATGTAGGACAAAGATATTTTTCGATTTCTTCATCATACCTTTTTGTAACTTCCCATTAAAAGTCAGCTACAATTGACTTATCACATGAAATGCATTTATAAGTTTTTCATATTGGCTACCTATTTATTTAACTATGGATTTAAAAGTAATATATTGATCTTTTGTACGGCTTAAAAGCACTTCCTCCAATAACAAAATTCAAAAGCTTTGCTATTAGCTACATCTTGCAGCACATCAAAAATAGTTTTTCGTATGCTCAACCCTGGATTGACTAAATCTAGGTAATCTTGGTTAGCATGTTCAATTCTATAAGAGTACGCATAGGAATTTTTCCTGCCACCATTCCAATTTCGTTTCCCCTCTATTTTTGCGGGATTATTACTAATATTTTTATATTTTTAAAGTAACAACTACATATACGCCCACTGCGGTTTTTGATGTTCAACGCCATACTCATCTATCCATTGTGGTAAAAATTTCTCGATTTAATACCACAAACTCAAACTCTTTAGTTTTAACTACTTCTCCTATTTTATGTGTATTCTCAGATTTTGTTTCTGTATCAGCTTTTTAACTTCTTTTCACTCTCTTTTTAGTCTCTACTTTTTGTAGTTGATGCTGTTTCCTTAGGCTTTTGTAGCTGGGTACCCCCAAGCCATATACCAACGCATATAATCACTATTGATGTTCCTAGAATTTTTCAATCTAGGTTTAGTAGAGAAAAATGGCGCCACCATTCTAGGTTTGAATAACCCCACTAAAAAGCCAAATAATTGCCCCAAAAACAAAAACATAGCCATTATCATTTCCTCCTTTTATGATAACTCACCCTTCTTTTTATAACGTCATAAAAGACACTTCTTAGCACAATTATACAAAATGCAAAGTCAGCATTTTTAATGAAACATTCTTCTGCAAAAGACATTTTATCTAAAACAAAAGCGACTCCCCTCACATTCGCTGCAAGAAGTAGTCGCTTTTTGAAAATATATATTTCTACATGTAATACTAACTTTTACCCCAATAATTAACAATTCAAACTACATTACCTATCCTTATAGTGCTATAATCATATTATTACAGGTACAGCCGATTCCGTAACAGGAGGAGGTGACTATATGAGAAACATTTCACAAAATCAATTATCATGGCAGTTATGGTGAAATGTGCTTAGCTATCTCATTTGCAAAATAGATTTTTACTGCTATTACACTTGTAACAATCCTAGATTTAGTATTAATCTATAAATAATGCAAAGAAAAATCCTAGGCTGGCACCTAGAGATTTTTTGCTATATCATTCATTTCACAAAATCTAGCTAAGTAAATCTTACCATGTTTAGAAAAATATTCAACCCATTCTCTAATCTGGGACAGTGTCAAGTTTTTGTTGGAAAAATAATTACCTACCTTTAAAAAGTATAGATATATAAGTGTTAAGGCCTAACGTATATGTAGAGTATTCGCCGTACTCTGCACGTTAGGCCTCATCTTACATCCGAGATGAGGCTTGACGCTGTTAGACATCAATTGCTCTTCTTATGTATATAGTAAAACATTGTAATGTAAAAGTCAACATCCCTAGGCCACCACCTAGGGATGTTTCTCTATGTTCATTTCAGCAAAATCTAGCTATACATTAGCATTTTTGAGAAAAAGATGCAATATAATATTTACGCTTCTGCCCACTCTGTATGGAATGTACCTTCTTTGTCTGCAATGTTCGTGAGGTATGAGCACCGAAGAAGTCGCGTTGTCCTTGGATTAAGTTCGCTGGCAATACACCACGGCGATAGGAATCGAAGTAATCTAAGGATGCACTGAACGCAGGTGTTGGGATACCATAACGTTTCGCAGCAATGATGGCTTCACGCCATTTTGCTTGGTGTGTTTGCAATGCTTCTACGAAGAATGGATCCAGCATCAAGTTGTTCAAGTCTGGATTATTAGTAAAAGCTTTTTTTAATATCTTCCAAGAATGCTGCACGGATGATGCAACCGCCACGCCATAATAATGCCATATCACCGAAGTTGATATTCCAGTTATATTCTTTTTGCCGCTGCTTTAATCAATGCAAAACCTTGTGCATAGGGAACAAATTTTAGATGCATATAAGGCAGAGTGAATCGCATCAATCAAAGCTTCTTTATCGCCTTCAAATACGTCTGTAGGACCTGCCAACACTGGTTCTGCCAACACGCGTTCAGATTTGTAAGCGGACATAGCACGAGCAAATACCGCTTCAGCAATAGTTGGAATTGGCACACCAAGGTCTAAACCTTCTTGGCTAGTCCATTTACCAGTACCTTTTTGACCTGCTTTGTCCAAGATTTTTCTACCAATGGAGATCCATCAGCATCTTTTACTTTCATAATTTTTGGAGTAATTTCAATAAGGTAAGAATCTAATAAACCTGTATTCCATTTCGCAAATACATCGCTCGATTTCATCATCAACTCCTTGCAAGTAATTCTTTCATCATGAAGTAGGCTTCGGAAATCAATTGCATATCGCCATATTCGATACCGTTGTGCACCATTTTTACATAATGGCCAGCACCGTCATCGCCTACGTATGTGCAGCAAGGACCGTCTGCCACTTGAGCTGCAATAGATGTAAAGATCGGCGCCAATTCGTTGTAAGACGCTTCGTTACCACCTGGCATCAAACTTGGACCATTCAAGGCACCTTCTTCGCCGCCAGATACACCAACGCCTAAGAAACGGAATCCTTTGGATTCTAAGTATTTTATTACGACGGATTGTATCTGGATAATGGGAGTTACCACCATCAATTAATGTATCGCCTTGGATCTAAATATGGCAAGAACGCTTCGATCGTGTCGTCTACAGGTTGACCTGCTTTCACCAAGAACATGATTTTACGAGGTTTCTCTAACATAGCTACAAATTCTTCAGGTGTATGAGCACCGCCAATAGTTCCTTCGTGGCTATAGTTTGCTACAAACTCATCTGTTTTTTGTGGTGTACGATTGTACACAGCAATGCTGAATCCATGACGGGCAATATTGCGGGCCAAATTTTTGTCCCATAACAGTCAAACCAACTAGACCAAATTGATATAATTTTTCACTCATCGTCATACCTCTTTCTTGATTGACTACCGTCATGTGAGCTTGTTCTTCTTTCAAACGAGCCAACATCACTGATGAACTAAACATAATAATACCTGCGATGACGGTCGCCAAAGCTAGGTTTTCTCCGAAGACGATAAATCCCCAGAAGGAGTTAAAGAATACCCCTACATATTGCATAAATTGTGCCACCACCGCATTAGTTGCCACAAAGGCACCGGTTAGGAAGAACTGTGCCACTACGGAAATGTCGATAATCCCTAAATAGAGCGATTGTGTTGCGTTAGGGCCACACAAAATCTGGTATCATACGATGCCCCCTACTAGCATGGTGGTCACTAAGAAATAAAACATAATTTCACTAGGAACTATGTCCACCTTTTTAAGCTAATGGTGCGAATCGTTGTATAGGCCGCCGCCGATAAGGCAGCTCCTGCAATGGCGATGAAAAGAATACCAGTGTAATCCCGACAAATTCCAGGGTTGAATCATATACACAACAGCTAGAAGATTAACCCCAACCATTTAGCGGATCCATTGGGTAGTTTTTCTTTCAATACAATGTTGCTAAAAATCAGCACAAATATGCCCGATAGCTGGAATAAAATAGACGCATCTGCCATGGACATATAGACCAAGGCAATGAAATTACTCAAATTTCCTAGTCCACCAAAGATACCTCATAGGGTCAATAACCCTCGATGTTCGGTGGAAAGAAATCCCTTTTTGTCATCATCACTATGAGTACGGCAATTGTTCCTATCAACCCTCTGAAAAATGTCACCTCTGCCGCTGGCATACCATCGCCCTAAAGAGTTTCACAAATAAATTCATGATACTGAAAGCGAAGGATGACATGAGGGAAAAGAAAAATGCTTGTACCATCGGTCACCTACTGTCTGAAAGTATCCACAAAGGATAGAATTTCTTCTTTCATAGATTCTTTCGGAATGACCTTAGTGAAACGCAATGGTTTATGTTGTAACTCCGCCAATTGTTTTTGGACAACCCCACGCCTGTGACAGCAGAAATATTGTCTAAACTTTCATAAGGAGTCGCACCCACTTCTGATATCAACGCTTCACAAATCGGTGTTGAAATTTAAACAGATGCGCCGTGGAGGCAATCACCGTGTGACGATGACCATCTTCTGGATGGGATTCTAGATTCTTTCATGTATGCACCCATTGCTACTGCTGCTATGTGGATCCATCACATATCCATAGGAATTGTATACTTGCTCAATAACAGCTTTTGTCATCTCATCGTCTACATAAGCACCGGCAAATTCTTTTTGCACCGCTTGTAGTTCTTCTGCGGTTACAGAGAATTTACCCTCTGCTTTCAACGCTTTCATACGCTGTGCTGTCAATTCTGCATTTTCACCGCTCACATAATAGATAAAGCGTTCAAAGTTAGAACTTTCTAAAATATCCATGGACGGAGATATAGTCGTATAGAATTGGCGATTCATATCATAGGTACCAGTGCTAAAGAAATCTGCTAGTACATTGTTTTGGTTGGATGCGCAAATTAATTTGCCCACAGGAATACCCATGCGTTTTGCATAGTACGCCGCCAAAATATTGCCGAAGTTACCTGTTGGCACCACCACATTGAAAGTTTCATCTTCGTGAATAGCCCTGTGTTGACCAATTCAGCATGAGGCTGCCACATAGTACACCACTTGTGGCGCTAGACGGCCGATATTAATAGAGTTAGCAGAGAGACTTCACGCCTTTGTCTGCCACTTCCTTCGCCACATCAGCATCCACAAAGAGACGCTTCAAAAAAATTGTTGCGCATCATCGAAGTTCCCTTCAATGGCTGTTACATTCACATTGCCCCTTCTTGCTTTTGCATTTGTTCTTGTTGCATGTGAGGCTAACACCGTCTGTAGGGAAGAAGACTTGGATGTGCGTTCCCGGCACATCTTTGAAGCCTTCTAAGGCTGCTTTTCCAGTATCACCAGAAGTGGCTGTTAGGATCAACACTTCTTTCGTTTCTTGCTCCACTTCTTTCCTTTGCCACCAACAAATAAGGGAATAAGGACAATGCCATATCTTTAAATGCTTGGGTGCGACCATGGAACAACTCCAACACAGATACTCGCTCTAACAAAGGAATGCATAGGCGCCATACCTGGTGTATCAAAGTTCACCGTATTATAAGCACTGCGAATCATCGTTTCTAATTCTGCTTCTGTAAAAGTAGTAAATAACTTACTCAACACAACCAGTGCAATTTCTTCATAGCTTTTGTCTGCCACATCGCAGTAGGACAGACATTGTTCCGGAAACTCCGCCGGTACATATAACCCGCCATCACTTGCCAATCCATGGAGCAACGCATAAGGTTTCGCTTACCGTTTCATGACTCGCGTACTTGTATATTTCATTCTTTCATCCTTTATGTTTCACAATATATTGTATTATCTTCATTCATTATAAATTAATGCTATCTATTTAGCAAGAAAAGGAGTATTATCATCTAGTAATACTACCTATACATCATAGCTTACTAACATAGCTAGAGAATCAAACCATCATTCTAGATTGTCAATTCTACTATAAAGTACTATACTATGAAGAAGGTATTATTTTAAAATGGTGGATTTATTATATCCACTAAAAGATTTTTATCATTCTAAAAAGTTGGTGCTTTATTTGAAAAACTATTACTCATATACAATGTTCTTTTGTCATTTTAACAAATTATGCTTACCAAAACTACTTTCGATTTAGATATATCAGCTACTTATATAGATGTCCGTAGTTTCTCATGCAAAAGAACTATTGAATGAAGATATGCCAGGGCTATATGGGTAAACCCGCAAAACTTACTAATTATCAATAATTTCCTAAAAACGTCTGATAAAAAGGAAAAATACATCGTATTTTGTTCTTGTCCTCACGACGAACATTCCATAACCTTAGCCGAAATAATGGATCGCGAAGGATATGAAAATGTATATGTGATTAGAAGATGGTTGGGATATTATTTTCGAGACAATCATCTTACCCAAAAGGAGGTCTTCACGATGACTATGTATTTTAACAATTGTGACATTGCTTCTAGGCTTTCAGTCTAATCTAGGCGTATTCTCTGCCTTTGAGCAACCTACTACAGATGGCACTATGAGTCGCCAGACGAGGTTGTTATTTCTCACCACGGTGGTAGTAACCGGTTGCAATAACAATGGTTCTGTAAAATGTAATGACGGAACTACCTCTCCAACTTGTACATGTTAATGCAAAGGTAAACAGTATGGGATTTCGGTTTAGAAGACGTTAAAAATTGCACCTGGTATTCGCCTTAATTTGGGAAAGAAGGGCATAAGCACTAGTATAGGTCCACGAGGCCCAAAAATCACCCTAGGTAAAAGTGGAGTCAGAACAACCGTAGGCCTTCCAGGTAGCGGTCTATCTTACACATCTTATCACCGATATAACGATAATGTCTCTATTCCTTATGCACCCTGTTTGCCCCTATTGTGGTCACCCACATGAGAAAAAGCTTGGGCCAATTGTCCTAAGTGCAGTATAATTTATTACCCGGCCCCCTCTGACAACCCTAATCCGGCGGATACAGGGACCTCAGAGGAACCTTCCTCTGCAGCAGGCTGCGGTTGTATACTTATAATTATATTGGTAATTGCTTTTGCTATCTACATCGTTTAACTATACAGTTTGCGCTATGATTCTAGAACAAAGTTAACACGCAACCATATACTAGGACTGTAGTGCTATGCATTTGTATAGTACTACAGTCCTTTACTCATAACATTACAATAATCTCTTGAGGCCCTTAAAGGTTTTTTAAATATGATGCCCATTCTTATAGAACTAGCGCAACACCGCCTCATATATTACATTTTGTAATATATATCACACATATGCCCCCTATTCTTACAAAATAGTCATACATTTCACTTGTCCTTGACATTGAAAAACCAAAAAGGTACAATACACACTACAATCAAACATTCGGGAATAGGTGCGAAAGCATAATAGAAGCCCAGTTAAAGTCTGGCACGGTCCCGCCACTGTAAAGCAGAGCTAATCCAATTATGTCACTGGGAAACTGGGAAGGCTGGAGGCGCAGTGAGGCTGAGTCAGGAGACTGCCTATTCATCATTCACCACTTGACCTACGAGAGATAGGGAGGAGAATCAAAAGGCCTTTTTCTGATACTCCAAAACACAAGAAAAAGTTTTTATTATTACAATATGCGTTGTATGGGATACGTCACACTATTGATGATCGCCTTATCATGGCCAAGTGAACTTACCATTATGGTATTAGCACTCAAAGTGTTGATATAGTTGTCATGATTTTGTATGGGCGTACATCATCATCCTAAAAAGAACCTGCCGGCGGGCAGGTTCTTTTTTATTTTCTCTCTATCGTCATCGCCTTTGACATGGTACAATACAATTGCATGGGGATCCGACCCCTTGTATCATACCCTCAAAGGCAATATGCGTGTCCAGCGCTTGCTTTAGAGGGTTTTTCTTTGTCCATATACATAACTCGAAATCTTCATAGTCTTCCACCATGTAGAGCTGGCATCATTGACAAGGCTTTTGCTTGGATCCATTCTGGGATACCATAATAGGCTCCTGCTACAGCACCAACAATAGCACCTAATGTATCGCAATCACCACCAATGTACATCACATTACGGATAGCCGATTCATAATCTTCACTTTCAAAGAAACATTGCATTGCTTCTGGCACAGTTTTCTGACAGCTTGGCTCAAACGTATACGTCTTATGCAGTTCTTCCACGCTGTACTCGCGCAGGGTAGTAGGATTTTACCATCTTTTTGGATATCCTCTTTCGTAGCTCCATGCAACGCTTTTGAACACGGCTAACGCCGTCGCTTCTCCCCAACTACAATCCTTCTGGATCGTGTGTGAGTCGTACCTGTTACAATTTGGCTCAACAATTTGACTTCACTTCACTATTCGCTACATACGCTACAGGGGCTAATACGCATAGCCGCTCCATTACCCCAACTACCATAGGTTCGGTTACATCCGACAAAGCCCATTGAAAGAACTTCGCTCCAAATCCACCCAGTTGGCAACGGATTGGCGAAAAATATTCTTTCACTACGAAACATAGTCACTCGTTCTAGCTGTGTCCCCCTTCCTTTTACATCAATCAAAGCCCGTGCAATAGCACATGTTAAAATTGAATCATCTGTGGCTCACATCGTTCTGATAAGAATTCAAAATCTCGGCTTTTGATATTATCAAACTCATAGATAGAGCCTGCCATATCATCCAATGATTGCTCCTAACATATAACTCCTTTCTGGTGTCTCCACCATAACAGTTGCACTAAAAATATAATTCTATGCAAAAATTATATACTTCTATATTTTCTATGCAACATACACGTTATACCCATTGATATAACTGAATTGTCATCATTATATACCACATCCTTTTAAGAGACAATACCCCTAACAGTCATAGACATAAATTATATTTAATGATAAAATTAAATGTTATCAACAATATTAAAAATGTAAGTAAGTTTGTTTTGGGAGGCACTATGTCTTTACTTTCGATGATTAAACACTTTTTGTTTTAGTGTGCCGCCCTCGTCACAGCAACACAAGTTTTCATTAATTCTCTCGGCAGCTTTGTAGCTGTCACCTTAACGGGGCAATATAGTACAGTGGATCCCAGCTGGCATGGCTATGGGCTATAATTTATGGGTAGCAGCCTTTTTTGGTCTCACTGGTATTCTTCTTGGAGTCACTCCTATCGTATCTCACGCCTTAGGCGCTAAAAAAACAGAATCTATTGCTTCTATTATGTGGCAAAATGTATACTTAGGACTTATCTTGCCAACATGTCTTATTATAGCCACCGTCAGCGGTCTTTCTCCTTTACTAGATATACTTGGTATTGAACCCGCTGCTAAAACAGTATGTTTTGCAATATATGTACGCAATGTGCGTAGCCTTTCCTGCCATGATGATCATGTCAGCTTTCCGCTACATCGTCGATGCTCATGGCAATACACGCTATTCTTTATATATTATCAGTAGTAGCGTATTGATTCAATCCATCGGCAACGCTATCTTCATTCCAGGTCTTGGTCCTATTCCTGCCTTCGGTGGCTTCGGTGCCGGCATCGCAACAGTCATCGCCTATTGGTATATGATGTTCTGTTATCTTGGAATGATTACGTACCACAATAAATTCAAACACTATCGCTTTTGGTCCTCTTTCACAGGACCTAGCTGGGTGCTCGTCGCGACCAATTATCCTTGGGTATACCTATTGGCTTATCTATTTTTGCGGAAATCAGTATTTTTCAGTGCCGCCGGTATTTCCATGGCTAACTTTTGGCTGAACATCATTGCAGCTCATCAAGCTGCAACTAGTTTCTAGATGTTACTTTCTCCTTTCCTCTTAGCTTGAGCATGGCTTCCACTATTGTCATCGCCTATGATTGGGCGCTAAACGGCACAAACAAGCCGTCACATCACATGGATCGCTCGTGGCGTAGCTATCTTTATCGCCCTTTGCATTGGCACCTATTCTTTTACGCACATCGATTACTTGGCAGGACTGTTCACCAACGAGGAGCACATGATTCCTCTCATTGAAAGTTTCATTTCTTACGCCGTATTCTTTACTATCATCGATGCTGTAGGCACTCCATTGCAGGGAGTACTACGTGCCCTATCGAGATGTAACAAGCGTATCTATTGCTGTATCGGCACATACTGAGGGGCGTGACTGTCCCTGTGGCCTATCTTTGCTTCTTATTCACAGACTTCGGTCCCTATTCAGTATGGATAGGATTATTAACTAGTACCTCGACCGCTGCCTTGTGCTATATGTATCGTTTGCGGAAAGTACAGCGAACCTTATTAACAATATAACTATTAACCTTTACAGGACCGTTCTTAAAGCGGTCCTGTTTTTCTGCTGACATATTGCTATTAATACTATAGAATATAGAGATGCAATTTAAAGGTTCTCTTAAAAAGGGCGCTTTACTTCTTTATAGATTACTATTGTTATATTTTAAGATAAGGAGCTCCTATGGCTACTGTAAATCCTAATTATGAAAACCTACAAGGTTCTTATTTATTCGCTAATATTGCTCGTAAAGTAGAAGTTTTCAAGAAAGTCATCCCGAGGCAGACATCATTCGCTTGGTATTGGTGATGTGACACGCCCTCTTGTGCCAGCAGTAATCGAAGCTATGCACGCAGCGGTGGACGAAATGGGTTCTGCCGACACATTCCGCGGCTACGGTCGGAGCAAAGGCTACGATTTCTTGCGCAATGCTATCGCTGAAGGAGATTACGCCCCATTAGGCATCACCATTCAAGCAGACGAAATCTTCGTGTCCGACGGAGCAAAATCTGATGTGGGTAACATCCAAGAAATCTTCTCCGAAGATAACATCATTGCTATCACCGACCCTGTATATCCTGTATACCTAGATTCTAACGTCATGGGCGGTCGTACAGGCAAAGCTATCGATGGCATTTACGAAAAAGTGGTATACCTGCCAACAAATGCAGAAAAACAACTTCTCTCCTGCATTTCCAAAAGAGCGAGTAGATATCGTATGCCTTTGCTGCCCTAACAATCCAACTGGTACTGTATTAAGCCGCGCTCGCTAGCAGAATGGGTACAATGGTGTAAAGATAATGAAGCAATTTTTGATGTTCGACTCTGCTTATGAAGCTTTCATCACTTCTACGGATACAGTTCGTTCTATTTATGAAATCAGAGGCGCTCGTGAAGTAGCTATCGAATTCAGATCTTTCTCCCAAAACAGCTGGATTCACTGGCACTCGTTGCGCTTACACTGTAGTTCCTCACGAGTAACTGCAAAGAACGCAGAAGGTAAACGTGTTCCTCTGAATCCAATGTGGAATCGTCGTCAAACTACAAAATTCAACGGAGTTCCTTACATCATCCAACGTGGCGCTGCTGCTGTTTATACACCAGAAGGTCGTGCACAAATTAAAGAGCACATTGCTTACTACATGAAAACGCTCGCATCATCCGTGAAGGCTTAGAAGCTATTGGTCTTACTGTGATTTGGTGGCGTAGATGCTCCCTACATTTGGATTCAAGCTCTACTGGCATGACTAGCTGGGACTTATTCGACACATTATTAGAAAAAGTACACATTGTGAGCACTCCTGGTTCTGGTTTTGGTCCAGAAGGGGAAGGCTATCTACGCCTCACTGCATTTGGTAGCCGAGAAAACACAATTCGTGCTGTGGATCGCATTAAAACACTACAATTTTAATATTCCCCTTTTCTCTGCAGAATTTTCCGCTATAATGATACATGCGAAAAATAGTGAGCATAGTCCCCTATTTTTATGTCATCATATACTGTAATCTCCCATTACAGTTCGTTATAGTGTTTAATATTAATGAAAGTATCAACTTTCACGAAAGGAAGCAACATGGGCAACATTCGTATTGGTATCGTTGGATACGGCAATCTTGGTCGCGGTGTAGAAGCGGCTGTAGCATTACAACCAGATATGGAATTAGTCGGTGTATTCTCTCGCCGTTCTGGTTTACAAACTGTCAGTGGCGTGCCTAGCTACACTATGGAAGAAGTAGAATCTTTCAAAGGCAAAATCGATGTCATGGTATTATGCGGTGGTAGTGCCACAGACCTAATCGATCAAACTCCAGCTATCGCAGCTCATTTCAATGTCATCGATAGTTTCGATACACATGCTCGTATTCCTGAGCACTTTGAAAACGTTCGTAAAGTAGCCCAAGAAGCAGGTACCGCTGCCTTGATTTCTTGTGGTTGGGACCCTGGCATGTTCTCTTTGCAACGTGTATACGCTGAAAGTATCCTACCACAAGGCGACTCCTACACATTCTGGGGCCGTGGTGTATCTCAAGGTCATTCCGATGCAATCCGTCGTATCGAAGGCGTAGCAGATGCTCGTCAATATACAGTACCTAAACAAGAAATCATCTCTGCTATCCGCAATGGTGAAACTCCTGAAGTCACAGCGACTTCTTCTCACCTTCGCGAATGTTATGTAGTGCTTGAAGAAGGCGCTGATGCAGCTCGCATCGAAAACGAAATTAAAACAATGCCTAACTACTTCGTTGGTTAGTGAAACAACAGTAACATTCATTTCCCAAGAAGAATTAGATGCAAACCACAAAGGTATTCCTCACGGTGGTCTTGTCATCCGCAGTGGTGAAACTACAACAGGTACAAAACATATCTACGAATTCGGCTTACAATTAGATTCTAACCCTGAGTTCACTGGTGCTGTACTCGTTGCCTTTGCTCGTGGTGTACATCGCTTAGCAGCACATGGTGGCCGCGGTGCTTTCACAGTATTCGACATTGCACCAGCTTGGTTATCCCCAAAATCTGCTGAAGAATTACGTGCCCATTATCTATAAGATATACATTTTGATAATAGCATCTTATTTCTTGAGATAAACGAGGCTGCAACAAAATAGCACTAAATAAAATAGAGGAACATCGATCAAAAAGTATCAACGTTCCTCTATTTTTATATTTTCTATAAATCTATTGGCAGGTAGTATGCAATTATGGTATACTATGACTGTAAAAAAGAGAGCCCACAACGTGTACTAGGCGTTAGGCTCATCTCGGAAACGTATCAAAAATCGAAAGTGCCTAACGCGTGTTGAGTCGCGAAACCTTATATCGTTAGGCATTTTACTTACTTTTACAGTAAGTCAAAATTGCTACAACTAACATTCAAACTGTATCAATAAAGATGCGATTTCAAATGGTGTCATAGTATCACCTCCTCCCAGAGTAGGAAGAGATGAGCCCAACTCACGTTGGAGCTCTCTTATTTATAGTATATCATAAATTATACATACCGTTTATACTATTTTTGATAATTTATTGCAATCATAAAGGGTTACCACCAATGAGCACAAATTTAGAAGTAGGCATTGTAGGCCTTCCAAATGTCGGAAAAAAGTACATTGTTTAACGCCATCACTAAGGCTGGCGCAGAAGCTGCGAACTATCCATTCTGTACAATTGAACCAAATGTAGGTGTTGTTGACGTACCAGATGCTCGTTTAGCTGTGTTGGCTGATATGTTCGGTTCTAAACGCATCTTACCTGCTGCCATGCGATTTGTAGACATTGCAGGCTTAGTAGCTGGCGCTTCCAAAGGAGAAGGTTTGGGCAACAAATTCTTAAGCCACATCCGCCAAGTCGATGCTATCGCTCAAGTTATCCGTTGTTTTGATGATCCTAACATCACACATGTGGCAGGATCTGCATGGATCACTGTTAGCGATATTGAAATCATCAACACTGAACTTTGCTTGGCTGACCTTGAAAGTGTAGACAAGCGCTTACAACGTATTGCTAAGTTAGCAAAATCTGGTGACAAAGATGCTCGCGTGGAAGCACCTATTTTAGAAAAAGTATCTGCTGCATTAGGGAGATGCCATCCCTGTTCGTGCCCAAGGATTTAACAGAAGATGAATTAGATATTTTAAAAGATTTAACATTATTAACAGCAAAAATCCTTATACATTTGCCAACGTGGGGAAGACGAAGTATCCGATTACTCTAGCAACGAATTTGTAAAAACAAAGTAGAAGAATACGCAGCAAAAGAAGGCTCTGGCGTAGTTGTGGTATCTGCTCGCATGAATCTGAAATCGCTGAACTATCCGACGAAGAAGCAACAGCTTTCCTAGCTGACCTGGGATTAGAAGAAAGTGGCTTAACAAAATTAATCAAGGCTAGATACTCCTTATTGGGTTTAATTAATTACTTACAGCTGGCGAAATGGGCTCGTGCTTGGACTATCGTGGAAGGCACAAAAGCTCCTCAAGCAGCTGTGTAAAATCCCTCCGATATTGAAAAAGGCTTTATTCGTGCGAAATTGTATCTTTTGACGATTTAGAAAGCTTGCGGTAGCCAAAATGCTGCCAAAGAAAAGGTCTTGTTCGCCTAGAAGGCAAAAGACTATATCATGAAAGACGGCGATGTAACATTTCCGTTTCAACGTATAATTACCATACTAACACATAAGGCATATATAGTATTCCCATGTGAGAATACATCTGTATATGCCTTTTTAGATCATCAATACCGCATACACTATTTCACACAATCTGTAGCTATTATAATTCTTACATATTCTCGACACTATCCATAGCAAAAAGCTAGGGTACACTCCTTTGAGTCACCTAGCTTTTCTATATCCTATGTCAAAATATCTCCCAGCACCTATGTGGATAACATCTAGCAACTTATATTCTATCGGTTCTTTTCCCTTTTCATAATAATACATATGAGAAGGGGTTATTTTTCTACTTCAAGATACGTAGCACTTCTTCTATGTATTCTTCGTTTATACCAATAGATAACACAAGCACTGGATAGTTCTGGAGGCACTGGCATCAACTGATGAGGCACTTTATATTGCCCTAGCGTTTTATCTGCTTTGTTAGCAAAATAATAAGAACTAAATAGTATAAGTACTTTTTCGTGATACCTTATCTATAGATATCTTAAGTTGTTGACTAATTACTTCAAAAGCAGACACCCCTATCCCTCATTCAATCTTTCGGTGATACCCGTTTATATCACTAAGCCTACAATTACAATGCAACAAATGGCTCTTGCATCATACTTTCCGTAATAGCATACAGATTTGTAATAGTGCCTACTTGTACTTTTGTCTTTTACCTCATAAAAAGTCTAAGCAAATACCACAACCGCTCACAGTCACACCTGCAGCTTCTAAGGCTTTGAAGTTTTCAATATGTTCAGACCCTTCTACAAGCATTTTCACTGCGCTATTGATGCAATAGATGGCTTTTGGTTTAACATCCGTTTCCTTCAACACATAGATGAATGTTTTTCATCAAGTTACGGCCTAACTCTTCACTGCCTTCACCTAAATAATCCTTCGTGAATAGTAACACTTTACCACCCATAGAAGCTGACGGCACTAGAAGGCACCACAGTTCCCATCAATTCAGGCGGTACCGTATCTTGACTAATTAGCGCACCCATAGCTGCTTTTCTGCTTTTTTGTTTTTTTCATAGAGCCGCAATACTACGCTCTAGACTACCTGTCCCATTAGTCATATAAAACGGGGCTTCTCCACCAGCAATCGTTGTATTCGTTACGACCTTTCCTAAAAAGGTGCGGCAAATTCATTTTCAAAAATATCTTCCAAATCTAGGTCTTCTAGATCGTTCGATGTTTGAATATTCACAGCACTAACCGCAGCCACTTCCTCTTTCACCGCTGTAGGAGGAATCAATACCACAATGTAATTTCCTCTTGCTCTAACACATGATTTTTCATAGCCTCAGTATTCCCCTAATTTCACCACATTGTCACGACTCACGTCATTATCGACGATGACTTTTACATACAAATTAGCATCAGAGTCCATCGCTTTTTGCTTCTATCACTGGTTCTGGACATACTTTACCTCGCATATCTATAGTTATTTCTTTATTTGACATACACTCGTTTCCTTCCTTCTTGAATGACACGGCCAATCTGTGCGGCCTGTAAACCCTTTTTCTTGTAACTCTGAAAGTAGCTGTTTTCCTTCACTTTCAGAACAAGCAAATAATAAACCACCCGATGTTTGCGGGTCGAAGCAAATATCACTCCATACAGAATCTAAGTAGTCCTCAAATTCTGCTTGATCGCCCAAAGCCTTGCGATTTCCATACGTCGCTGCGGGGACTAAGCCCCATACGAGCCGCCTCTAATACATCTGTAAAGAGGAATTTGCTCCGTATATAGTTCAATAGAGGTTCCACTAGCTTTTGCCATTTCAGACACATGACCAATCAAGCTGAATCCTGTAATATCCGTACAGCCATGAATGGAAAACTGTGCCGCCACATCTCGAGCCTTTATTAATCGTTTCCCATGCTCAGCATAGCTTCCTGCACACCTTCAGGAATACGCTACCTTTGGCAGCGGTGTTCATAATCCCGTTCCAATCGGTTTAGATAAAATCAACACATCACCAACTGAGCATCCCCATTGGTCCAAATATGACGAGGATCGATGAGGCCTGTCACAGTCATTCCAAAAACAGGCACTTCATTTTCGATACTGTGACCACCAGAAGAGCTACTCCTGTCTCTAGTAAGACTTCATTGGCACCTTCTAATACCTCACGAAGGACACCTTCTTTCACTAAAAGGCACCGGAAAGCCTACAATATTTAGCGCTGAGATGGGAGTACCACCCATAGCATATACATCGCTTAGGCTATTGCAAGCTGCCACACGACCAAAGAGTCTAGGGATGCGCCACTGGAGGTGTAAAAATCCACCGTCTGTACAATAGCTTGACTGTCATTAATTTGATACACCCCAGCATCTTCCATACCAGATGCATCGGTCAATACAGCTGGATGCGTGAGGCATCTGCATATGTTGCAACACATCCGCTAAGATATGAGGCCCAATCTTACATGCACAACCACCCTTGGCTGCATATTTCGTTAAATCAACCATAGATATCCCTCTCCTGAAAAACTATGACTGATATACGAACACATCTTATTCTTCTGTTGCTTCTTTCTGGATATTATCTTTTTACATTCTTTTTCAAACTTAGGTCGTGGTATCATCACTTGATGCCCCAGCCTTCACGAACTGTTACAAAAGTCAACGCCAGTTCGTTTAATCTCCCAATTCTGACTACCACAAGGATGGGGCTTCTTCATTTGTACCACATCACCCTACTTGGTATTTTACAAATCCCATAGGCACCTCCTATTTCCATGTTTCTGTTTATAGTATATCATCTAAGTTTATAATTCTCTATAGGGACCTATTATACAATACCAAAAGTTTCTTCTATCCCTCTATAGCACTACATCTTCATTGATGACTAATATCACTTGATAGAGGAACCTCCGCTCTACCAAAATTTCTTTTTATTTACAAAGGCTTTAAATAGAGGGATTTCTATATATTATCATTTCCTTTTTCTTTTTGAGTTCGATTCTCAATTTCTTTTTCATGTAATCCTTATTTTTAAAAGGGAATTAAAGCTCAATAAATACGATAACAAAAGCCGATTGAGAGGCCTTATCATTTATAAAAATTTTTAAAATTTTCTAAAACACTTGCATTTTCTCATTTTCATAGTCTATAATGTAATCAACAATGATTATTCGTTAAGTAACGAAATCAATAAGGAATCACTCAAGTGAGGATACAATATACAAATAAGTATTTATTTTTATTACAACTATGTAAAGTACATGGAGGAACAAAAATGCCAGAATTAAAAGGTACTCAAACAGATCTTCAAGCAGCATTCGCTGGTGAATCTCAAGCTAACCGTAAATATACATACTATGCGAAAAGTGCAGCTCGTAAAAGCTGGTATGAACAAAATCGCTGATTACTTCGAAGAAACAGCAATCAGCTGAATCTGCTCATGCTAAAGTATGGTTCAAATATTACACGGTGGCGATGTAAACGCTGACATGGCAATCAACAAAAAGACGCTGCTGCGCTGGCGAACACTACGAACACTGCTAGTATGCCCAGAATTTGCTAAAGTTGCAAAGAAGAAGGTTTCGCTAAAAATCACACACTTATTCGAACAAGTTGGTGTTATCGAAGCTCGTCACGAAGAACGTTACCTTGACCTTGTAACTGCTGTTGAAGGCGGTAAAGTGTTCAAACGTGAACAACCAGTTGCTTGGATCTGTGCTAACTGTGGTTACATCCACATCGGCGAAGAAGCTCCAAAACTTTGCCCAGTATGTGCTCATCCACAAGCATTCTTCTCTCTCAAGCACGGAGAAACTCTTATCTAATTAGTAAACCGAGTGGTTTCTTAGATAGGTATTATAGAACTGTATCAAGTGATACAAACAATGCAACTAAGAACTAGGTAGTTCTAAGGGTATGTACCCGATTACACAATATACTAAGTAGTAATGATATCTACCCAAGTGGGTCAATTTACATATGCATTATCCCAAGTGGGTTAGAGCTAGTATGGGTATACTAAAGCGACTGTAGAAAACAGTCGCTTTTTGCACACTCATAATATCTATATCCATTTCCTATCTTTCTCTGTTATCATCTTCTCTTCATGTATTACCATATACTCTACTCTAAGGTCTACTCTCTTAGATGCATACGCTATGATTCCCTAGAACCTTATAGGTAGTCGCTAAAGGATATCCACCAATATTCATGAACATACGACTATCTAACTAACTGTATGTATGACAGACTATCTAATTACAAGGAGAAACTTATGAAACGCACATTATTGTGCAACACTTGCGATGACGATTGGATCTTCACATTTTGCTTCATCTATCAACTACCCTAAGCTCAAAGGGACCATAAAGCCAGTGTCTTTTAAAATGGCCTCTAGCGAAGGATGAAAAGCCTATACGAAGGATTTAGAAAGTTACCTGAGCTAGATACAGATGCGGTAATTCAAATGTTAATTACAAAAACGTGCAGCTATCGACACTTACAATGCTGGCTACGTGAATATAATAAGGATGATTTCTTTCATAAAGATCGCGTTGAACCTTATTCTTATGATGAAAGCTACACCCAAACTAAACGTGTCGGTGGTCATAGCTATCACACCTTCGGTGATACAGTGATCGTTACATCAAACCATCTATGCCTGTATTGAGAAACAAAACCACAAAGAAAGACGAAAATGATGCATTTGCACGCTTGATGCGTCGCATGGAAAAACATTTAGGTATAGACCGTTGGTAACCTTCTGTTTGCAGTATATACACAAAGGCTGTAGCCCCTATATATCAGTGAGCTACAGCCTTCTATTTGTTCATAGTACTTTCATCATAGATACATGATGCATCTAATACATTACTTATACCTTATCGAATTGTTTTTGTATCATTAAATGCTTCTTGGTCAAACGTTCCTTGTAATCTATCTACCACGATAGCATTTGTCATGGAACCACTTACATTCAACATGGTACGTCCCATATCAACGATAGGGTCTACTGCTAAGATTGAAATAGCTCCAAGAATGCACCCATGCCTGTACCAGACAAGGAAACAGATGCTGCCATAGTCGCGGTACCCGGGTACGCCAAGCAATCCCTAAGGATCCAACGCAATAACGATTACACTCATTACATACATCTGTTGAAATCTGGTGGCACACCAGATACACGAGCGATATAGATGATACACAATGCTGGGGAAAATACCTGCACAGCCTTGCATGCCCGCAGTTGTACAGAAAGCTTGCTACTGTGTTAGCAGTGGCAGGATTTACACCTAGTTTTTAGTCAATGTTTCTACCAGTCAATGGCAATACACCCATGCTAGGCGCGATGTGAAAGCCAAGATTAAAAGCTTCTTTTGCTTTGCGGAAGTACATAACAGGGGCTGACACCGAACTGGTGTTAACAGAATGGCTTGTACTGCCAACATAGCTACTGCCTACATGAGATTACTGACAATAAATAAAGCCATGTCAGCAATAGCGCCAAAACCTTTTTGTGCCAATGTTGGCAGCTAATAAGCAACAACACCATATGGCATTAAACCGATGATAAAGTCCGCTACCCAGAAAATCACTGTGTATGCTTCATCAAATAATTTTGTAATCGCTTGTAAATCGGTGGCTCCATGTTGTTTAGCTGAGTCGAGCAATACCACCAATGATAACACCAAATACAACGATAGCGATGACATTTGTTTCTGCCGCCATAGCAGTACTGGATTTGATGGAATCGGTGCACGTAATGTATCAACCACTGGTTTTGCGCCCGGCGCATCTTGGAATCCCCAACTACTGCTAAGGTGCCTTCTCTAATCCAGTCACTGTACCTAGTACTAAGCCCACGATAGCCGCAATACCTCACCATGACCAAAGCAACAACTCCTGTAGAAGATACAAGACGCTTTAAATTTGCATTCGTATCCATGTGTAAGATAACGTGAACAATAGAGATAAATACCACAGGAATTACTAGCATGCGGATTAAATCAATAAATCCTCCGCCGATAAGAGAACCACTTCGTACTTTCTTTTAATGAACACGACGTCCATTGGGTTTTTAGGGAATCCTGCAAGTCAGGTGTGCTGCAACCCCTAACACAGCCCCTACTACGGTGGCAATCATTACTAACGTACCAAAGTGAATATTTCTTTTTGAAGAAAATATACATATCCTAAAGCGATGACAAATAGCACGAGTATTGCAATCGTCATGGGATCGCTGATCATGCGAAATTGTTTAAAAATGGCATATCCATACAAATTCTCCTTCCTTTCCAGACCAAACTATAGTCAACACTTGCTTTATTCCCTGCACTGTACAGGCAACAATATTGCATTATATCATTCTCAATATACTTTGGTCAATATCCTACTTTTTATATGAAACTATATCTTTCCATTATAAGAATAAAATACACAGGGGACTTACTATTGTATTTATAAATATAGGAGACGAATCCTAAAATTTATAGTACAATAGTATAGTGAGTTAACAATAAGAGTTCTATTGTACGATGATGTGCGCCCATGAATAGCAATGAACTAACATGACATCTGACTACTTTTGTTTAGGAGGATGGCATGGATACATCTTACTATTACAATTTTATCATCTTAGTACAAGACGGAGATATATGACACAAGCAGCAGAGATACTGCACATTACGCAACCAGCTTTAAGTAAGCAACTCAAGTACTTAGAAAGCCGAATTTGGTACCCCCTATTAGTGATCAAAGCGTGGTCCAGCGCGGATCAGTTTTTCACCTGACTGAAGCGGGTCGTATTTTTTATGAAAAAGCACAACAATTGTGCTCCATCGAGAGTCTACCCTATGCCGATGTAAAAAGACTTAGTTCAGAGTAGAAGGGTACCTTACGCATTGCCTCCTCTGCTTCAGGTCTACCTCTTTGATTCAACAGTATTTGCATTTCTTTTTCTCGTCAATATCCTGTCGTTCGTTATAGAAATTTATGAAGGATTAATGACCGATGTAACCGAATCTTTATTGAACGGTAGTGCTGAAAGTGGGTTATGCAACGAGCAAATGGTAGATCTAACAAATTTGATGTTCTCTACACCAAAGCAGAGGATTTATATGCGCTCTTTAGAAAAGATTTATTTTGGACAGACCGTGACTTAGAAAGTATTTCTTGGAAAGATATTTCCAAGTGTCCTCTTAGTCTATCTGGTGGATCTGTACGCATGCTCATGCAAGCCCATCATAATGATTTCTCTTCACTCAATGTGATGTCTGTGACCACAACAAAGAGTTCTGCAATCAGTGGGCCCAATCAGGACGCACTATAGCCATCATACCTATGGACGCTCAGGGAAACAGTTTCTCATCCAGATATGACACGTATTAAGTTAACAGAACTGACAAACACGTTCTATAAAGCATTTATCACCATTAAAGGGCAACCTTTATCCATGGTGGCACAACAATTCTTAGAATTCTACAAAGCTCATTCTGGAGAATAATTATAGTAATACAAAAGGGTCCCGAAGGACCCTTTTTCATATCTGATTATAATTCTTCTGTTTCTTTAATTAAGCCTCGTTTTTCTTATTTAGATATAACAAATACAATGGTAAGATAATAATACAACCACCAAGTCCCCAAATCAATTGATTTGGTTTTGCTTCGATAGCCAGCATCCAAGAGATGTAATGATGGCAATCACAGGAATATATAATACCTCCCGGAATTTTGTATGGACGCTCTTTATGAGCCCATTTTTACGAAAAATGATGACAGAAACGCAAGTTGGCAGATATTGTGTAAAGCCGAGATACGGCGCATGTGGCTGCCAGTTGAACAAAACTACCGCTCCATGCTAGTAATAAGCTAAATACACCTGTCACAATACATGCTACAACTGGTGTGCCCCAACTAGTACGTTTTGCTAGGATGCTTGGTAACATGCCATCTTCTGCTGCCAAGGATGTTTGCAATGCGAGGTCCTAGGAAGGACTGAGAGCAGTGTTAATCCACGCATAGATAACAACGTGCCAGCTAGCACGAAATACATCATGGCCCCATAATTTGACCAAATGCCGTTTGCAATGGTGCTTTATCATTAGCAAGGGTATCACCCATAATACCGATACATACTGCATACTCAACATATATAGCACAGATACGATGATCGTGAGCCGTAATAATGGCACGAAATTAAATTCTTTTAGGATTTTCCATATTTCTGCAGCTACCTGCAATGACTTCAAATCGGTATACGCAAAGAATAACAATATCGCAGTGGCTGCGAATGCACCCGATACACCTCCATCTGAAAGTTCACGAAATCTGGTACAAACGGTGTAAAGTTTGTTCCGTTAATAACTAAATAATCCGATGCTTAATAAATGCAAATAAAAGGCACTAACTTAGAATACGGTAATCAAATTATTTAATATTTTTGTCATATTTACACCAATAATATTAATTACCGTCAATAAGACGATGATAATCGTGGCGATGACATCTTTCATAAAGTCACCGAATAATTGCCGGGATATAGCTGCCCCCAAAGGCTGTCGCAAATCCCACCGCCATAACTGCCCAAGCAATAGGCTACTACAATCCATTTAAGAACCCCTACTTCAAATCCCCCAAAAGTCACCTAAAAGAATGTTTTGCGTATAAATATGGTCCTCCATTACGAGTGAAGAATCCCGCTACTTCAGCAAAGCATAGCGCAATACAAATGGCAAGGAATGCATCAAATAACAGCACCCCTAAACTCGCTGGACCCATAAGGGCATATGCTTTATTCGGCAATAAGAAAATCCCTGTTCCTACAATGGCGTTAATACCGAGGGAGAACGATACTCCAAAAGCCAAATTTACTATCTTTTGTGTTCCATATTAAGCCTGCTTTCTTAGCAGCCTCTACAAAGTCTTTGAAAAATCGCTGCATTCAACTCTGTATGACGCATCATTTCTGGATGGAATTGGTAAGTACGTAGGTATGGGTAGTCTGTTGCCTTCCATAGCTTCTACTACGGTATCTTTTGCACGACCAGACTACGTAATCCTTCCTACTTCTTTCATCAATTTGGTGGTGATGAGAGTTAACCATAACTGTTTCAGAGTCCAAAGATGTCAAATAATTTGGAATCCTTTTCAATCACCATAGAATGAGTTGGTAATCCTGCTGTTTGATTTTGGGAATGTCGTAATCATGCAAAAGGCAGGCAAGTCTTGATATAAAGAGACCTTTATGAGCTACATTGATAATTTGATGTCCACGACAGATCCCCATAATAGGAAGCTTGTATTCTTTTGCATAGGCTAATAAATGCATATCAAAGATATCGCGTTCTGGCCAAATTTCACCTAATCCACGTTCCTGGCTCTTCACCATGGGGTGAACTGGAGCAATATCATGCCCCAGAAAAAGAATGAGACCATCTAAGCGTTCCACCAATGCTTTCAATGTTTGCTTCATCTTCTTGGAATGGAATAATCACAGAGATACTACCTGCTTCTAATACAGACTGCACATAATCATCATTCACATAGGATGGTTTTATACCCCGGAAATGGACCGCTTTGGTCAATCATATGAGAACCTGAGATACCGATTAATGGTTTGTTTCGCTGGGCATCACTCTCCTTACTACTTTTGTATGAGTCTATACCTATGATAAAGGATGTGAGTCGATATGACAGCCATAAAAATCACTTATACAATGATGCTACTTTTTGTTGTTATGTAGGCAATGCCATCCATAATAGGGCGAGCAGTTCTTGCTACACCGGCTTTGGCAACGCTCAAACGCTCTGTCAATATCAATATTAAAAGTGAACGTTCCACTCGGATGACCTAGAGTAACAGTTTTTCGTGCGCTTAGATTCTTCACTTACCATCATCATTAACCACGGTTCTGGAATTAATGCTGCTGCGGCTGTAGCAATACCTCAGTCAACTGCATGAGCACTTGTGAATCGCCGATAAAGCTTTGGTACGTGCTACTATATCTATCAGATGTACCTCAATAACCGGCCCTGTATCTCCGTATCGTAGAAGCAGTTCCCACCATACATACCTTTGGAATCGCTAGGCTAGCACTTTCTTTTTGATGTAGCTAATCCCATTCTGATAGCACCGGTCCTACGAATATCTTCTAATATATCTAATGTCCCTCTGCATCTGCTTCGATTTCACTTGGCATTTCTGTTCCTACATATCCTAAAATCCTCTGCTTTCACAAATACACTTGGGTTACAGAGTCCACGAAAACTTACGTCGAGTATGCGTTGTTCTTTGCTGTATGCGCATTGCCTTTTTCCAAAAGAAATCGTATCCATGCACATTGCCTGTAGGCAGTAACCTTCCCGTTTTAGAACCACTAGGGGGATTGAAAGTAGAGCATAAATTTGCCCTATTACTGGACTCCATCGATGGAGAGTCTCCTGCCAACTGGCAATCCATCCTGTACCGGTATATGCGCTTCTACTGATGTGGATATTCGTGTATGTATACAAACTACGGTCATCGGTTCTACTGGTTCTACCAGGCCACGTAAAATCGCAAAAATACCAACTCCAGACGAAATATTACCGCAATTACCCTCATAGTCCACCACCGCATCAGTAATACCGACGTAACCAAATGTGTAGTCTACATCGCAAGCCTCTACCGTACTCGGTCCTACGCAATGCCACCTTACTTGTTAATGGATGGCACCACCTATGCCATCAATTTGTCGTACATCGGGGCTACCATATAAGGATAAAATGATTTGATCTCGATCAGATGCATTAGATGGTAAATCGGAAGCAAGTAAATAGGCACCTTTACTGGTACCACCGCGGATATATAATACTGGTAGTTGTAAACTTTCTTTCATCATAACACCTCATATATAGATAATGACACAGTCTAACTGTGCCATTATCCATTTTATTAACTATTCATAGTATGTTCGTAATCTACTATTGACCACCATTACGTAAGAAGTTCAATTTACCTCCTGCTCGTACAATTTCTAATTGTCGCTCATTTAATGGTGTTCTTAATGTGTAAGTAATAGTTTCGTTTTATTTTCTACAGTAAACACACCAGATGCAAAAGACGTCATCATCAGATGATAGAATAATTCATCACCTTCTTGAAGCACTTTTATAATCCGCATCATTTTCAAAGAATAAAGGTAAAATACCAAAGTTAACAAGATTATCCATATGAATCCGTTCGATAGATTTTGCAATCACCGCTTTTTACGCCTAAATACATTGGGAAAAGTGCTGCATGTTCACGAGAACACTTGTCCATAGCTTTCACGAGCTACAATCACATTATAGTATCCATGGTCAACATTTGCTTTACATTGCTCTGCAAAAATCTGGTTTCACATGACAGAATGTATATTGGCTATGTCTTTCGGCACATTAGACCTAAATTTCAAATATGGTCCAGCTGGCATAATATGATCTGTAGTAATTTTATCTTCTACTTTGATGGTTACTTTAGTGAAATGGTTTCTGGTAAAAAGCAATATTGCTAGAGGTTCCCCATATTAGGTCCTCGTAAAAATAGATTGGTTCACATCACAGCTTGGAGCAACAATCAAGGAATCATCAATGTCATACACCTCAGGAAGCTCAATCGTTGGTACTTCTATGCCTATTTCACGGGATCCGTAATCGTCCCTGTCAAAGCAGAAGCTACTGCTGTTTCAGCAGAGATACTAAATGCACTAAGGCATCTTTAGTGCCACTACGACCTTCATAATTACGATTGTTCGTGCGCAAAGAAATAGATTTTGTTCGTGGTGCCTGTCCACCAACCTACACAGAATCCACAGTACTTTCAAGAATACGCGCTCCGGAAGCAATGATATCTGCTAATGCTCCATTTTTGCAATCATAGCTAATACTTGCTTAGATCCAGGAGCTACGCCAAAACTCACATCTGGATGAATCTACGTCCTTTTCAACATTGCTGCCACCATCATTATATCCTCGGTAACTGATTGGTACAACTTCCTACTAGTAGTCGGTCTACTGCAACATCTTTTAATTCTGCTACTGTTTTTACATTATCTGGAGAATGTGGACATGCAATCATAGGCACTAATGTATTTAAATCAATTTCGATAATTTCATCATACTGCGCATCTTCGTCCGCGTAATTCTACCCACGCATCTTCGACCTTGAGCACGTAAAAATTCTTTCGTTTTTCATCACTTGGGAAAATAGATGTAGTAACCCCCATTTTCAGCACCCATATTACGTGATTGTTGCTCTTTCCGGTACTATTAAAAGATGCTGCTCCTTCTCCTGTATACTCGATAGCTGTTCCTACATTTCCTTTCGTTGTTAAAATACTTAATACCTTTAACACGATATCTTTTGCTGCACACCAAGGTTGCAACTGACCATTCAATTTAATATTGATAACTAGGGACAAAGTAAATGAAATGGCTTTCCCTGCCATAGAGGCAGCTACATCCATGCCGCCAACACCCATTGCAAACATTCCTAATCCACCCGATGTAGGCGTATGACTGTCAGATCCTACTAGTGTTGTCCTGGTCTAGCAAATCGTTCTACATGAACTTGATGGCAAATACCATTGCCTGCTTTTGAGTAATAAATACCATATTTACTTGCTACATCTTGTAAATATTTATGATCATCTGCATTTTCAAATCCATCTTGTAATGTATTATGACTGCATAACACCTGATACCGTTTTAACTCGATTCTAATCCTAAGATTCAAATTCTAAATATGCCATTGTTCCCAATGCATCTTGAGTCAGGTTTGGTCAATAGTAATCAATATCTTCACCTGCAACCAATCTTCCTTCTACTAAATGATTCCAATATTTTATAGATTAAGCACTTTTTCCTGCCATCTTAGTCCTCCTACTTATGACTAACCACTGGTGTTTACCTACCTAAAGGTCTTTATATTGTAATTATATATGGTAAAAAGAAATAAATAAAATAGATTGAATTTATTTTTATATGATAAAATATTTTTATCATAAGGAGGTTCATGGAGAATACAGAAAAAGATTGGCAAATCTTTGTGCTATTTTCGAGAAGGAAACATGACGACAGCTTGAATCGTTATATGATTTCTCAGCCTGCATTATCTTATCGTTTACAGCAATTAGAAAAGCAATTCAATAGACCATTATGCATTCGTACTTCTCAGTGTATTACCCTCACGAAACAGGAGAATTATATTATCGCTATGCTTTAGAATATGCTGACTAGAAAACGTGAGTTTGAGATACCTAGCTAATTATAACGAGAAGAAATAACTGGCATATTAAGATTGGGTGTATCCAGCATTTTATGCCAATTATATGTTACCAATATCAGGTTTACCCAAAGCCTATCCAGTAAAATTAGAAGTCTATACAGGCATTGGCTCTAAGATTGCTCAACTCTTTCAATCTAAAAGTACAGGTTGCTATGCTACGTGGCACAATCGCTGGTAGGTGAATCATTTTTAATTCACACAGATCCATCGGCTTAGTGACTAATATATCTTTACCCGCTTCTAAACCTATGCCTAGAAGAATATCTGACTTTGCCATTTTATACGATACGCCACAGCCCATGATTTATATACTATAATCGATAAGTGGTGGAAACAGCATTATCAAAGTTCCTCCCAATGATAGTATCCAAGGTTGATACCATGGCTACATGTCGCCAATTTATCGACTTGGGATGGTCTTACTCCCAGAAACAGGATTAGGAAAGTTCTCAGAGGTTTCGCTTGAGCTACTATGGGATGATGGTGTACCTTTATTACGAGAAAACAATATCTATTATCACCTTAAGGGCCCTACAACGGCGACGGTTCAAACATTTTATTTCGTATATATATATTATATAACAATCAATTGTATATACATACGTTAACAGGCAGCAAAAGGATTGGACTCAGTGGGTCCAATCACTTTTTCGATGTCTATATATCTTATATTGTGGTTTACGTACTACGTCGATGATGGATGCGTCACGATGATTCGATAATCCTACTACATCTTTAGGGTCTTGAGATACTTCAATACCTTCTGGTTTTTCCAACATATCATACGCCATTTGTTGTAATTCTTCAATTGTATAGAATTGGTAAAGTAGAATCTTTGAAAGATTTCAATTAATCTTGACGATTTGGATTGATCGCGATACCACGTTCTGTTACCAACCATCAATACTTTTCACCTTGTGATAACTGTTTTCCACGCGTTCACGAATCATTGGCAATGACCACGAATCAATGGGCATGTAATAACAGTTACTTTTGCCTGCTGCTGTCGGATGACCACCAGGCTGCCCATCAAGATACTTGGGTCAGTCCTTGAGTTTACGTTGAAATCTGTATCGATTTCTGTAGCGATAGAATACTACGTCTAAGTAGTTTGTCATGCAGTCTGTAGTAGGTCTGCGTACATGGATGCGCTCATTTCGATATGATTTGGGTTGTCGTCAAGATGCTGCCGCTGTTGTATCAAATGTTTGTGTATCATAAATCCTTTTGATATGACCTTTTTCGAGCATACTACTAGACGCCTGTAGCACCGCCAACGCCGAATCACCAACAACGCCTTTTTCTCTAATTTTTCGCCAATAATTTGCTACTGCTAATGGGGCTCCACCAGCGCCCATGTGGAAGGAGGGACCCTTCTTCGGATAATGCCAGCTTCATCAAGGAATTCTGCTGCCATTTCAGCGTTTTAATTTGAACTGGGTTTTCGTGATTCCTACAGACCAGATGCGACACCTTCTGGATACGCGATAGCTTCTACCTCAACGATGTAATCTACATCTGTTTGAGGAATGGAAATTAGGGTATACATTATCGATTAGATTGTGTTAACAATAGTTTGATACTGCATAGTGAGAGTCGAGCATAGCGTAACCCAGCACCACAAGCAGATTTGCCTTTTACGGCTGTCGCATTACCACGACGGTCACAGGCAGGTACGCCCATGAACTACGTCGATATGAGCTTCCCTGTGCAAACGCACGAGCACGTCCACCATGAGACGCACTACTGGGCGTTTTCAATACGCCAGGGGTTCAATGTTGGAATTGCAATGCATCACGAAGACCGGATGTTTCGATGGCTTCGTTACCAGTACCGATGCTTTCAATCGCGCGATTAGAACTCGCGACAAGTGCTAAGGAAGAGTTAGCCCAAGTTAGCAATATCTTTTGATTCCTTTGCTTGTACACGATGTGACAAGTTGCATCACATAGTCACCAACGTAAATGATAATTGAAGGAAATAAACATACCATCTTTAAGCCTAACTTTTCAATAGCTTCATCGATGGATCCTGGTAATTTATTTTCACCTGGGTGTGAAGTTTTACTAGTTTACACCGTACTGGTTCTGTCATAGCGAATTGACCTTCGCCTGCACGACGACCTTGAAGGCATTCTAATTCCATAGAATCGCGACCAATTTTGTTAACATCGATTTTCTGCTCCTTCCTCAAGTTCTGCTTTGATACCTGCTGCACGGGCACATACTACACGTTGTGCACGTGCTACGATAGGACCGTCAATCATTTTTATCTCTATGGCGATACTTGCCTTTATTGTTGCGAAATTAACTTCTGCCAGGAGTTCAATACTTTTATAGAATGGGCAATTTCTTTTCGTCTGGAACACTTCATGGATAGTTTTGATTTGGCTTGGGTGAATACCAAGATTTCCATCCTTAACCAGGGGCTTTGATGGCTCACTTCTTCACGGAAACCTTGTGGGTCTTTCACGTCAGGAAGAAGACTGTCAAACACACGGATACCTCACTTCTACGTGCTGCGCAGAGGTTGTTTGACGAGCAAATAACAATTCATGAGCTGGTTTATGTTTACCCTGTACGAAGGTCGCACGATAGTCTTCTGCTAATGCAATGGCGCTACTACACGAGGACCTTGGCCGCGTTCCGCACATTATATAAACCTTTTACAGGATTCTATGGCAACGATAATATTGATAGTACCTTCTTTAACCGTTCCTTTTCTACTTCCTCAATTTTTTGTAACAGTTTCGCTTCGGATACATCTTACTGTTTTGTGCGACAGATCAAATTAGGTTTGCTGGTACAATCCTCAAAGGTCAGCATAACCATATGGAACTGTGTTGGATGGTTGATACGAACCACTATTTCACCTTTTAGTTTTACAAAGTTTTCAAGCTTCTGCTGTCAATAAACGACTGTATCTTTTCATTCTTTCACCAGAGTCTTCAATATCAAACATGATGGAATCGGCACCGTGGATATCAACTGTTGATCGTTTGGGTGTGTTACCAGGTGCGAACATCGGCGGAACAGGATAAACGTTTTTGCCTAATTCGTTAATTGACTCATTATACTTCGCTCCTACTTCATTTTTACCCAATACACAGGCTTTAATCAATATATTAAGCTGCTTTGTCGATAGCCGTTACTTTTCACACCATCGAAACCTGCTTCTTTTGGTGGCTGATGAAAGCACGAAATATGCTTACCATAACGCTCAGCACAGATTTCAATTCAACTTCGATACCAGATACCCAATTGGTTCCACTGTTTTAATACATCACATTTTTTCATCAAATGACCATAGCTGCTTTCACTGAATATTTAGCAGTTCAATCCTTTCTATACTGACAACAAAAGCCAGGTCCACAGAAATACCTGGTCCATGACTCGCGTCTGTTATAGCCTGGGATACTAACTTTTCACCATGGATAACCAATTTACGAATGTGGCACTAAGCGGCGGTCCCTGCCACGCCACGGTATTCGCAATCTTTTACGTCGTTATAGCACCCGCCTTAACCGAATACAATAGGTGCGCAGCCGCCGTAATCATGCACCGCGCGGGTTAGATGCACGTACTAATGCTAATGCCATAGGGTTCCGCAGCTCTGGGCCTGCTGCCAGAATACTGGTGGCTGCCAGCTGCAGGACGGATGCCGGTAAGCAGATTGCTGCGGAATAATGCCGATAGCCATAAGTGCCACCGTCCAATTTGTCACCGAAGTGTAAATGTGTTTACGTGCTTCACTAACCATTCGAAGGAATTTGGCTTTAGATAATGCATCAGATAAACCGATAATGATACCACCGAACCACATCAATGTGTTCCATTCACCTTCTTAACCACTTGCTCACATGCATTTAATAGCTTCCAAGCAGAAGGCTACCATGGATACAATTGCCACAGCTGTAGCATCAATTTTACTAAATTTAATGCCAAGAATGCTGCCAAAATAGAAGGCAATGCCCACCCTAATAAAGCGAAGATAAAGAATACAACCAATGTTTTCAGCTTTAGACATGGGTCCTAGCTCTGCTAAGCCTTCAACAGCAATTTTTGTTGACACCTATTGTCATTGTTGGTTTGTTGAACAAGTATGTGATGTATGGAACTACCCAACTAACATAGCCAATGCCTGGTACAATCATCACTAGAGCCGCAAGCTGATCTAAATGAATACCTAACATTTTTAGCCATGAAGTCTCCTGCTAATGCATTTGGAGCCATTGCTGTTAGAACATCAAGGATGTTGCTTTTTGTTACCATGTATGGCTGCCATTAAAGAACGTGGCTTTTGTGGCGTTTCACCTGGTTCAGAACAAAAGAGATTTTTGCCTACTTGCATTCATGATTGGGAATACGATGCCGCCGCAACGAGCCGTGTTGGAAGTGGTGTTGCTGGGGATACAAAGAAATCAAGTAGAGCTGTTACATATCCAAACAAAAAGTGCACCACTACCAAAGCACTGATTAAATGGTAGGCAATACGACGACCTAAACCAGTTTTAACAAATGCTGGATAAAGCAAATGCAGAGAATACCAACCATGCTGTTGTTGTTGCATAACAGAAGAACTTTGCTTTTTGTGTACCTAAAAATAATGCAAGAACCTGCGATGGCCGGATAATACTACAACAGGAGCTGGGGAATGGCTTTAATTAAGCCTACGATGGCTGCTGAAATGAAACCAAATGGTTTCCAGCACCATCTGCTCAATCCTTCTGGGCTGGACTATACCAGATCGCGTTAGGATTAACAACATAATCAAAGCATTGATTACTTTTTTGTTCATCTTGTGTCTCCTTACTACATAGATTAAAATACCTCCTTTATTCATTGCATTATTTCTATACCAAGCGAAACTTACACTTTAAAAAATTGAATAAGGACTGGTTTACCACTTACTAGACCATTACCCAAATGATTTAGGTTTTACTACGCTGGTATATCAATCACATGAAAGGGAAATAAAAATCCTTTATAAGGCTTATAAAAAATTATTCTTCCTCAAACCTACCCTTCCTTGCATTTTAAATACTAACTAAAACCCTTATACTATGCTTCAGCAATTTATAATTCACTACTAAATATATCTATTTAAGTGATAAACCTATCTGGGTGATTGCTACTTTCATATACTAGCACTTCTATGTAAAAACATGAAAAGAGTGCTTAACTATAATAGCTACACTCTCTTTATAATCGTATATGTTCTATAGTCAAGGAATCTGTGCTTTATGTCAGGCAATGCTGTAACAATTTGATGACTTTCATAATACTCTTACATAATCAATGAAATAGTTTCACTGCAGCAAGCTAGTTTGTACTTACCTCATCGTGGAACAAATAGGTAGACCGTACCACGGACGTCTCTCATACCATCCGCAAACGGTTCTGCACCGATACCATGTTCCCGGCTTAATAGCTGCCAAGTCCCAAATATGGTAAAATGCTCAACCTAATCCTTCTCGCACGAAATGACGACAGAAGTCACCATAAGATCCAGACTCCATGGCTGGGCGTCACATCTCCTACGCTACCCTGCTCTTTTCTTCCAATTTTCTACCACGTCAGCAATGGATCCATCCAAAGTGCGATAGTTAAGCATCGGAAGGTATCTCGTAGCTCCTTTATAATCTCTACAGGATGCTTGTCCTTTGTCTAAAACAGTAGGGTTCCTCAAAAGACAGCACTCCATCTGGGCACACATGACTGTATCTCACCGACGGCAAAGGCAATGATCAACCTCTCCAGGGTTAAAGCTTGGCTTTATTCACATAGAGCTATATAGCTGTCTTTACTTCAGTACGAATCTTAGGATGCTGTTTTGGAGTTATTTGAGTAAAGTGTGGCAAACCTCATGGTCACGCAAAGATTAATGGACGCCGCGCTATGAGGTCCCTGTATTTTTCCCAGTGACCTTTCTACCAATATTTTTGTCGCAATTCCCTCCCGGACCGAATGACACGTCGGCAATAATCGTAATACAGCTCGCCCTCTGCTGTTAACGCAATGCACATCATTAGTCACGTATCAGCAGGGCCGCCCCAAACATATCTTCTACTTGCTTTAATCGATTAAGCTTAATGCAGGTTGTGAGAGAAATAGTTTTCTGCTGCTGCTTTCGTGATATTTGCCTTCTTTCTGCACCAGGACAGAAGGTTTGCCATTCTTTTGCTTCCGTCTAGATCCTCCTTGCTTGTGTTAATCTATTATATATTATCTCATATACGACAGATTGCGATACTAAAAGGGAGAGCCTCCATCGCTCCCCTTGTACTAATATGTGTATCGCCAAATTAAATCTGACATGTGCGACGCGAAAATACGAGAGATAGAGTTGATGAAAATATTGATGAAATCTGATATATATACCTAAAAGCACCAATCAATTCCACACGTGTCCCAGTACGCTTTCATCTTCATAGGCTACTTCTATTGTAGTACTGTTTAATTCGATATACATCATGGTACACATAGTAGAAATAAGGAAGACTTACTGCTATAGCTGTATACTAACATTCCAAAGTCGCTGGCCCCAAAAGAAACATCATAATCCAAGCTAGCAATGGGTAAGTGCAATGACTGCATCCCGATTAAGAGATGTGCCTAAGCCGGACAAATCTTTTTACTCACTCACTCCTAAAAGACAAAAGCTGCCAAATCACTGCCCCTGCATTAAACGCATATACTACCACCCTCAAAAGAAATGGTGCAAACGCGACTGGCGGTCAAGGTCAACCCATTCATAATAGATAGAGGAAAACCTGGTAAGCTTAAAATGTATTAGACGCTGTGCGTACTGACGGAAGGAAAATAAAGAACACCACCGCCACTTCAGCTAACAAAATGATACTAAAAGTTGGAATGAGCGAAATGCGTAACCAACTACGTTGTACCGCCATAAATCCAGCCAATCGCCGTAATTAATAATCCCCAAACCATCAAAGCATAGAGTTACACGCAATTTACGATTTAAAAGAGCCTCTACAGATACTACTTGATTCTGTGAGAATATGATATTCCATAGTGCCTCCTATCTTGCATTTGCAATTCAGCCACATATACATTTCCACGAATACCGTCAGCAACAGTCACTACTTGGCCATTCATTAGTTGGGGATTGCTTTCATAGGCACCTAAGATACTTTGAAGTCTAAAATTGAATGCCTGCAATAGCTACTGTCGATGTATCCTTCTTCAACAGTATACTTTCCCTTTCGTTTTGCACTAATTCATATATTCTGGTTTTCTACGTCACGAACCACTAAGATACTACCATCTGCCATAGGCTCCTGCAGGAGATACCATGGTAGATTGGTCCCGTTGCGGATAATTTACCAGCGACCTTTAATCAGCTACATTACCTGCTTGTAGACACGAATCATATTGGTTGTACCCAGACAAACCTGACGGTACACCCGCTGTCACTACTACCGTCACCAGATTGAATCATTCCCTTCTCCTAAAGCAGCACTCATAGCGCAGTGTATACCATTTCGTCAGGTAGAATACGGATGGTCCTTGGATGGCAGTGACTTTTAATATAGCTGCATACGGCGCAAAGGCGCTTTTTCGTGGTATAACCGCAATGATTTGACAATTCGGACGATGACGAGAAATGCTCATAGCCGTGATTTGAATTCACACATGTAATAATGTAGCACTTGCTCCTAAAAAGATCGGCCCACTTCTACTGCTGCTTAGAGCAAATAGCATCATCTATCGTTTTTGCTTCTTCTAACTGTACCGTATGGATAATCATTCTTTCGATATATAGCAGCATCCTGTGCCATCTGGAAATAGCATTCGCCACGTCACTGCTTCCAGCCTAGTGAGTCTGGGATTATTCACCATGGATTCCTAACATTTGTGTGGCTGTAATCACTGGCTTAGACTACATTACATTTTTGAATCATCATTTCACCTTTCCAGTGCTTCTTCTGCCGGAATTTCTACACCTAAGTCACCGAGCTACCATCAATCCATCAGAAACTTCACAAAATTTCATCTAAATTGTTAGACCTTCTTCATTTCAATTTTAGAAATGATGCGAATATCTGCCCTTTAGATTCCAAATACGACGAATAGCCATAACATCACTAGCTCGTTGCATGAAAGAAGCTGCTACAAAGTCTACCCCTATTTCCGCAACCAAAAGAATCGTCTTTTCTCTTGCTCAGATACTGGTGGCAAGGATAAAGAATACCCCCCAGGCAGCAACTCGTTTACGATTACTCGCTCCATGCCGCTTGCGGCTGTTGTATGTGAATTTCAGTGCCCTCAATAGAGTCGATACGTAAGGTTACTAATCAATCAGATAAGTAAATTTATGCATCTTTTACGTCTTCTGGTAAACCTGCATGGTTAACAGAACCAAATCTCTGTACCTTCTACATCTCTAGTAGTTAAGGTAAAGATTGCCCTTCTTCTAAACATACTTTACCTTCTTTGAATAAGCTGAGACGAATTTCTGGGCCTTTTATCTAGCACATTAACGCTACTGGAATCCCGTTCTAGTAGAGCTAAGCCAGACTAATTCCATACGCTTAAGCACTCTTCATGGAGCCATGAGATTAGCGCGCCACATTCATCCCTGCTCGCAATAAAGTTCAATCATCTCTAAGAATCTGTGCTTGGTCCCATTGTGCAAACGATCTTTGTTTTTATTCATCTCTATCTCCTTATAGTAACTCTACCATTATTTAATAAAAGGCTTGCCTGCGCGTCCAATCGACTCTTTCGTTGGCGTAAAATAAAAACTATAGTTTCACGTTAAGCTGCGCTTTTGTCGCTGTAAAAACAAAGTAACCGGTGTGTTCCTGGCAACTCCTGTAGTATCTTTTGTAACTTCTTTACAGCTCACGCATGGCGTATATCGCAGGCTGCATCGTGCTGAATGCGAATATGTCGTATTTTATCATACTCAACTTTCAACAACTGTACAGCACTAGCAATACATTGCGCCCTTTCATCCATCAATACGTCCCTCGATAGCTACCGCCATCCCGTTGCAATAACATGTGAGCTTTCTGGTACGCTTTATTGGGAATACTACCACTTGCTGAATCACTGAAATCTTCCAGGTTAAGGTGCACATTTTCTTGCTTTGCCTTCGTTAAGTACTTTCTCATAATAATCAATCCACCACGGTAACAGTTTTACTATCAAAATCCTCTTTTGAGGTTCTCTGCTAATCTGACCCTGGTGAAATAACCCTTCCAATTCATCACGATACGCATCAGAGGATGCCCCGTGATGTAAAAGCCAGTGTATTCCTTTTCATCTGTCAGTTTCAATTCTGCGAGCCAAATCCGGCAGGTCCGGCACATGGATGGTCTCCATCTCTTCCACCTCCTGACGAGTCTCACCGCTCCTGAGGCACTATCTTTTTGTCCTTTCGCCCCAATGCCTTGGGCTGTGTCACCACCTGCAACAATTGGTTGCGATTTTCTTTGAAAGAATCCATCGCTTCCGCATCGGAGCGAATTCTTTCTAACATCGTTTGTTCACCACACGGTAAGGTACACGTTCACAAAATCGACAATAGATGCAAATTGATCCATTGGCACTTCAACGTTCTGCCAACAGTTCCTCGATGGCGTATCTTCCTACCATGTGTAATACGCAAATCAAAAGCGAAAGATCTGTATCCATCTTGACACGATTAAACATACGATCCCGAATGGTTGATGTCTGGTCACCGCCACTTGTTTTGCCTTGCAGACGTTGATATGGTTCGTCATTTGTCCATGTGCCCATAAAAGCTTGTCATCGTGGTGACCATAAACTCGGAAAGTAATGAGCTTTCAAGTATGCCGCCGTTTGATACGCAATGTGGGCATAGGCGGCGGGTGAGGATTTATCGAAATCCATAGCCCGCGAGGAAAGTACGAAACAGAGGTCCAGCGCTTCATTGGCTAGCTGTTTCACCAATGCCATTATTCACAGAACCGGACACAAAGGAATCTCGCTGTGCTTTCAGCACGGATTCCTTTTTCTTACCCGCTGGCGCGGCGCATCCGATCCGCTTGTCACGAGGAACCCGCCATAGCAGAGGCAATCTGCATAACTTGTTCTTGGTACAGAGATAACTTCGAAAGGTGTCCTCTAGAAATAGGCTCTAGATACTGGGATGTAAAGTAGGTCCACTTCTGTCTTTGTGACGACGCTTTGGTAAAATCTTCTACCATGCGCACCCCAAACGGTCCCGGGACGATGCGCCACTAACGGGATTAAAGTCTTCAAAATGCTCGCTTTACAAGTCCATACTGAGTGTAATCCCTTCCGACTCTAACTGGAAGACCCTGCGTCTCGCCGACGACTTAGAGAGTTCACAGAGGCCTGCGATGATACGTCAGTGGGATCGCATCTAAGTCTGAAAGTTCGATACCATGAGTTTTCGTAATCGCCGTAAGCACGTGCCTCGCCCATCACTCGTCAGGTACAGGAGCCCTAAAAGTCCATCTTCCAATAGAGGCTAGTTCTTCAATATTATCTTTGTCATGTGATGTGACAAATCAACTTCTTCATTGGGTTTGCACTGGTACGCATATTCATCTAGAGGCGTCTTTGAAATTGCGAGCACCACCTGCCGCATGAGTACAGAGAGTTGCGGGCAATGCCCTTCTGTAGCGCAAACAGAGGTCAGAGGTTCACTCTTGCAGATTCATCTGTGTCATTTCGATCTTTAAAGCTCTCTTTTTACCTCTAAATGCTTTCCAAAGTGGTGCCACTCGTTGCGAATCATCTTGGCCATAGCATTTCACCTCGGGCAGCGCATATCTAGCACGTCAGTATACGTCACGGATGACGGCACGAGGAAGGCCGCTTCGGTACCGAGGTAATGATCTGGCTTACTCGCTCATCGCATCCATATTTTCTGTCACGCAATCCGATGACCTGTATTGCGTGTTTCATGGCAGAAAGTCGATATCGATATCGGGCATGCTCACGCGTTCTGGATTTCAGAGACCGTTTCAAAAGGCAAATCGTACTTTGATGGGATCACAGTCGTAATTCCCAATAGAGTGAGCTACCACGGACCCTGTCGCACTACCACGGCCGTCCTACCAGTACGCCATGTTCCTGGGCATATTTGACATGGTCCCAGACGATGAGGGAAAGTGGTCTTCGATCCATGTACGACCCCAGTAACGCCTAGCTCATAATCCAGCCGTTCTTACTAACACCGGTGTTACTTCTGGAGTAGAGTGCAGGAATATATAGGACTCGCAGACCTTACGCAAATAGGTATGTGCCGTTTCCTTCTGGTACATCAAACTTCGGCAAATGGTGGGCATCGAAATTGAAACTCCACCATGAGCAACGCTCCGCAATCTTCAACGTATTTATCCAAGGCTTCTGCATAACGCCCAAAAGCTCTTCCATGTTCATCGCCGCTTTTCATGTAAAACTCATTACAGAAAAACTTCACACGGTCATCTTCCGTCTCGCCGGTCGCAGCTACCTCTTGACTCATTCTGAATATCCATGGTTCTGAATTTCAGGAAAAGTTATCCCTTCCAAGTCTCTAGATACCATTCCAATGCACGATGGCGCCCTCAATATTATCCTGTAAATATGAGTTTGAAATTTCTCCAACAACACAAGCACAAGCGATAATCCCTTTACTGTAGGTAGACAGTAGTTCTCAGTCCAAATGAGAAACACGATAAATCCTTCTGTGATTTAGACACGATTTTTACAATGTTCTCATCCCTTCCATGGTTTCCGCCAAAAGAAATCAAATGCTTAATCGTTCATAGTTTGCCCAGGGCAGTCAAAACGACTCCACTTCCGTCACACACACTTCACATCCAAAAATCGGTTTGATGCCTTGTACTAGCCTTTATAAAATATATGGCCCATAAATGCAATGGTCCGTTAACGCAAGGGCAGGCATATTGAGTCTCTTTCGCGACTCACCATTTGGGGCAATCCGAATAATGCCATCAATGAGGCTATATTCACTATGACATGCAGATGTACAAATGGTCTCATGGGCCTCCTTAATAACGGAACACGGTATGCTTTCATTCCCTTTATTATACCAAAGATTGTATTTCATATACCCGTAAAGCGTTTGTCACTCCTAGATCAATTGATACTCACAAAATAAAATCATGTAATCACGCCAACAAATTACATAGCACTGCGATATTAATACACTTCACACTTAGTACCCGTGCTAGTCAACTATACTTATTTATAATTACGCATCTCGCTTTTCTCACCACCAGTTCAACAACACATCCTCATGACCTTTATAAAAGCGTATCGATGAATAGTTTCCGATAAAATGCAAAATTCACTGGACCATCACATAGTCGCGCAAACAACGTAGATATAGAAACAACAGTGTTCATAGTAATCGTTTCTTTAGAAAGGCATACAAAAACCCCAACGACATCATGCCGCAACCGTAACATCAGTCACCCCAGAACCGTATACCCCTTGTTCAAATTCATCATGCACCTTGTTAACCTTCTAACCAAAGCCCTGCCTAGGGTCTTCAAAAGATTAAATACATCGTTCTACTTATTAGTATCTATAGTTCATGATATCATGACAATGTCTATGTCATCCTACTGTTACTGCATAGGTGAAATACTCTTGATTGTTTTCCTCAGAAAACTACCTTGTATAGTTTCTTTTTGATGAAGTTACCTTGTCCCAGAGAAGCTGACGGGCATCGCCAATTGATATCCTGTAAGGATGTTTCCAAATAGGCAGATATCGTACGAGGCTTTTCCCGTACCAGATACATCATTATCCACCTGATATCTGTATCTACGTCGGGTACCATGGGATGACCGCCCGTATCTTTTCTCCGTTGCGCTTTTTCTACTAAGCTCGATGACGGTGAAAAACTCTTCAATCATCCTGAGGCATGAGGAGAGAGCGGACACTCCACACGCCACGTAACTAGTGGTAACACGAAGATTCACCTTCATACACTTTTCCTATACAGGTTCCTTGTGTATATTACCATCGGGTGGTGCGAGTTCTTTCATCCTGTCTCCTATATCTTCTATATCATTAATAATGTATTACTCATTCCGCCACCAATAAGCTCACCCTATAAAATACAACGCCACATCACTCATAAACGCACCTATTCAATTTTACAAGCTGCAATAAAGACCGAACGAATAAATGAAGCACTTATACAAAGCAATTATTAGAACGAATTAGCTCCATTAAGCAATTATACTTAAATAACTTATTAATCAAAAAAACAAGAAGTTAAATAACTCCCAATAAATTACTCATACCAAAACATTCATTTTTTATCCAAGAGATACAGTAATAAAAATTATCTAATATCCAAAAATATAAATATTACAAGATTAGTATGTGGTACATGTAGTGGTTAGTGTAAAATGTTGACATATTATTTTTAATATATTAGTATTTGATTATAAAAAGTATATCAAAACCTGTGAGGTGTGATCATTCCCACCAGCGATGTATATAGTACATCAAAAGCGAGAAGCTATGAGGCAGTGATTCCACCGATGGTGTATGGTACGCAAGCGAGAACCTGTAAGAGCGGTGATTTCCCACCAAGCGACTATACTTATTTATACCTACAATACCGAACTTTGTCTCGGCTTTTCATAGGAAAATCAATGGGACAGGCCAAATTTATAGTTTACACAGTATCTGAAATATAATAAGGTGTTTATCAAAGGTGATTCTGAAGTTATGCATTGACAGATGATAAAAAAACTCGCCCATTTGCTGGGTATTATTTACATTAAAAATGAAACCTATTTTGTTCCTGACATCACCCTAAACCTACAACATCTTACAGAAAATAATGAGATACATAAATTAGATGGGGACATCGTGGAATTATAGACTTTTGCAAAATGATTCCTGTGTGCTGAGACTCACAATTGAGATAGGAGGACTTTGACTGACACATCCCCATAACTACAATCTGTTACGAAACCAGTTAAGGGTTGAGAAACAAACAAAGACCGCGAGACTATTCGGAGCCAAAAGAGCTTTGCAAAAACTACTTTTTCAAAATAAAATGAGCGACGGATAAAAGAGCGTACGCTAACACCAAGAGCTACTGACAAAGCTTCACGATTGCTGGATGGAGACGAGAAAACATTAACAGCAATCTCTAGAACAATTGATGACACATCTAGACTTTCGTGAGATAAAAACTCTTATTACAACAATTGAACTTCAACAAAATGTCTTTGCATAACCAAAAGCACAGGATTGCTCACTCCTGTGCTAATCAATATCAATGTTAGATACTTCTTTGTTATTTTAGCTTCACCGCTATTATATCCTAATTGCACTGAGAGCTCCAGCCTTGTTTTGCGAGAGATAGAAGCTAAGTCTTTCCATTGGAATTGCTCCCATATAGCATATACGGTGTTTTCAGCTTTTGCTTGCTTTCGCTTTGACAGCGGAACGATGGGATTGCTTTACGCATACGAATATTTTTCTGGTGTTACTGCTACCAACTCGTCGTCGTTGGTCCTCTAAGGCTTGTTCCAAGCTAGAGAGATGCGTGGAGGTGTTAAACGAACTGCCTCTCATCGGAGGAGCTAGAACGCATGTTAGTAGCATGTTTCTTTTTATTAGGGTTTACGTCCCATGTCGTTTCACGAGCATTTTCCGCCGATAACTTGGCCTGTGTATGCTGGCACGTTAGCACCCAAGAATGAAAATGCCACGGTCTTGTGCAGAGTTCAAACCATATGGTGTCGTTTCGCCGTCTTCTGGCTACCAAGGCACGCGCGTGCACGGCCTGAGATATCCCTTGTGTGGTGCATAGCCATACCTGGAATACATAGTTCATGATGCCATTACCTTTTGTAACTGTGCAAATTGTGCACGAGACCAAATCAAAGCCACGGCAGGTACTACCAGATTCCATGCGATAAGTAACCAGCTGAATTCCACCATGGTAATCAACTCCGCTTTACAGACGCCCAGATCCCATTGCAGCGCTTACCGATTCTTGTGGTACGTCGATTGTTAAATGCTCCAATGGTTTCACATGACCGTGATGTCTTTAAAATTAGCGCGAGGTTTTACCCACTTGACAATTTCGTAACCTTCACGGCCGCATCGTTTCGATCGACACTGCCAAATGCAATTCATACGGCACAGATACGGTGAAAAGAGTCAGGAGAGTCTGTTTCTTCTACACGCATGGATACGTTAGTTTCCACTTCTTTGAATAAACGGTCACGTAAGTGACGACTTATTACATAATCACCCTGCGACCTGGAGGCGGTTGTTAACCGGAGACATCCGCATGCAATGTTGGCTCGTCTGAGTAGAGATTGTTGGTGAGTGCTAGCTGGATTTTCTGCATCCGCAACTGTTTCGCCGATGTTGATGTCGTGATACCTGCGAGCAGGCGATGATGTATCGCCCGATGCACTTCGTCGGTTTTCTGCACGATTCCAAACCATTGTATGTGTGTACACACGTGATTTACCTTTACGAGTGCTTTCACCATTCATCAACACCACTTGTTGATTAGTTTTCATGTGACGTACGAACGATACGACCTACTGCAGTTTACCTACGAAATCATCATAGTCAAGGGTAGTTACTCACTTGGTGCAATGGACCATCCGGTGTAACGCCTTGTGAGCAGGAATTTCTTTGGTCGATACATCGAAATTAATGCCGTCATATCTGTGGAGTCATCTTCCGCGGATGCTGTCGCAATGCCATCACGAGGCAGATTGCAGCCATACCACTGGGAAGTCAATTGATGCATCGTCTGCTTCCGGTTCCATGAACGAATTCTAATACTTCGTCTTCTACTTTCAGCGAACACGTTAGTCCAGGACGGTGAGTATTTGTTGATACGCTCGTGGTTCAGAAGCCTTGTTTCAACGCTTGCACGCACATGCATGTTGGTTGTGGCATTGGACCTTCGAAAGAGTCAACCAATAGCAATGCGCGATCAGCCATATTCAATGCGTTCTACTTCTTCACCACCCGAGAATCAGCATGGCCAGTGTGTCCACGATCATTGATTTTCTATACATCGTTATGCATAACGGCTGTGTTTTTGGAAAGGATCGTAATCCCTCTTTCACGTTCCTGGAGTCCGTTCTGAGTCGTACACGTTCGAGCAGCTTTTCATTATCACGGAAATACGGCTTTGTTGTTTTAAGCATGCGTCTACCAACGTTGTTTTACCATGTCAACGGCGCGACCAATCCTTCCATTGCGAGAGATTTTCACGAATCATTACTATACTCCTTTATCTGCTTAAGTGGGGTGTTCCTAATATTTGTACAAATCCATTGCTACGACAGTCTAATATATACTTTATTTTGGGATTTTAGAGGAAATAGCCATGCTTTCATGACAACTTATATCTATGAGTAGTCAAACATTTTGTGACAATAGTGCTTCACAATGCTGGCATCAGCCATCATATTTCCCGTCAAATTCTTCTACTAGATCACTTAAGATACCCGAACAATTTCCTCGATTATTTTTCAAAAGCATCTCCTCATGCCAACTGACAAGTAGATGTGGATGTTCACTATCTCCTGGCTTTCGTTATCAGTCCGAAATCTTCTGCAGAAAGTTTTTACTCAAAACCGTCTTCCATCACTTTGGCTAAAAGGCTTCCCATTTTTCTTCTGTTAGTAGCTCAGGCAATGTTGATGACACTCTCGGCATTTCATACTATCACCATCACTTTTAATATCCTCAATGAGGCCTCATATTTCCTTAATGCTTTGGTATTCATATCATCGTCAGGATACAGTACAAATACAGTTTCCCAGTCGAGATGTCTACTACCTTGCACTGCAAACTGTATGGGCATGGTCAGGGAGTACTGACATCACCGCAGAAATTTTCATCGTGGTGCCCACACTCATTTCTTAGTATGAGCGCTTAAATACGTGCGCTCATCGCTTTCCCACCACCTGCTCACTTCCTCCCTTATGTTGTTGTAATCAATCTTCTACAGCATCTTCTATAGAATATACATGTCCCCTTCTTCTCTTGTAGGAAAACGTGTCATCAGCATTCTTGTCAATATTTGTAGATGTAATCTTTTAAGGGTAGTTGCAGTATATTTCAAAATCCCTAAGAGCTAAAATTGACTCTAATCACAGCCGGCAAGTCATGCATAATGATAGTGCATAATACCAACCTGTACTCTTCATCAATGTCTCCAACTGCATGATTGATTACTTTCTCCGTCAGCTACATTTGCTCTTTTTCTATTTCTTGCTCACACTCTTTTACTGCTCCCAATGTCACTGTATCCTCGGATCGCTCCGCCCAACGCATGAGGCATGAGAGGTCGCTTTTTCTTTCCTCCTTGAGACCAAATATTGTAGGCATATGCCGCCCACGCATATTCCATTCCGCTTTATCTCCCTCTTCTCTAACCAGATTTCAAAATATCTATTGATTTTCGACATTTTATCGCTCAATAAAACTAGGTGTCCCTTGATACGTCGGCATTGCCGATAATCGCGAGTTTTTGATAAGTACGAGCAAGCTGATACCATACTTGGCTAATCCCGTTCTCCCCACATGATGCTTTCAATGCTGATCATTTCATTTCTGTATGTGTCTATCATCTGTAAAAGCTTTCTATACACTGAAATTCTTCGCGATTTTCTGAATTCCATTTTCATGTTAAAGTGCCTCCACTTTTTATCGTTTATCTAACATTAAAAATACAACACCACAAACGAGCAAGTAACAATCACTCGTCCTATAAAGACTCTATATCCTTTCTCTCACACACTGCAGACATAAATGCGTGTCGTACCTATGTCAGCATCAGCTTGATATGCCCATTTTCCAATCTCGTATCAGAACCAGTGTTAAAAATAGTAGATCCACCTGCTATCAAGACATGCATGAGTAATGTGCCTTTGACCGTTTTCAAATACTCCTCCATGTTTTCACTCGCACATCCACTCCTATCAAAAGCATTTCTCTCATTTATTTCTCTTTTCACACGCTAAGATTCTTCACTCAAAGCACCATTCTCTCAACTTTTTAGAAAGATTCACTTTTCTTTTTACCGCCGATTGGCGTAAAAGCTCTCGTATTCTCCTTCTAGTCTGACGAAAACTTTTCTGGGTGGAGATTTGATGTAGTTTTAGTTCGTTTTCTTGCCTTCACTAATCGTCCATGCAAATGAAATCGTCTGCCCCTGGCATCTAATATCTTAGATCTTCTCACCGTGTTTTCTTCCAACACATTTCCTAGCATATAGTATCTTTCTTCTCTACCAAAGGAAGATATTTGCATCCCACCACAATAGTCTACAACTTTTTGAAAAGGTACTGCATATTCGTCCATTTCCAAAATGTTTGAAACCTATTGCAGCATCTTCCCAAACTATCCCTGCTGAGGATTATTCCTTGCAAAAACTGTGATGACTCCATTGTTACTTTGCTACAAAATACAAGTAATAGCTAATAAATATCTTTGCTCTAAAGTGAAAGTCTTGCGATGATTGAATATACTCATCATATCCTTCTAAAGTAATATTAATTGTTTCCCACATTGGATCGACAACATCATAATAAGAGTGTTCATCTAAACTTTTAATATTTTTCTATAAGTAATCTTTTGCGTATGTAAAATTTCTTTTCTGTTTCACCCACATTCATTTGTACTCCTCTATAATTTCATTTCTTAATTGATGTATTTCAATATTTCTCTATTCAAAATAGGAGATTTTCATATTTTATCTCTCGTAATTAATAAACTTATGCGAGTTCTAACTCACAGATAACTCTTTTAGTATCCTAGTTCGTCTATAGCAGTAATGTTTTATATAATCAAATCCATTTCTCTTCCACTTCTTCAAAGAAATTGCTATACTCCGTTAATAGTTTCTGTGAAATCATCTTCATCAAATTCAAAATCTTCTTTCTCGTCATCAAAAGGTGATGTTATAGGCTAGAAATCTATTTCAATAAGAGTTTGGAATTTCTAATTTTAGAAAGTGGACGTGATATCTTCTAGAATTTGTCATCTTTCGCAGCACTTCGGTTGTATCCATATTTGGCTCCATCCTTGAAGTAAAATTTCTTTTTCCTGTATCGTACATTCTGCTACCTCCAGATTGCTATCTGACAATCACTGTCATCTGCACTTCGTAATCATATGTTCTTCAAAAGTGAGACCAAAATGGGTTCCTGACAGTTCATATGGTGTCTCCACTTTCCTAAGTTGTTGCAAATACTAATGCTTGTGATGTATCATCACCATCTATATATTTATATTGTAATTTCTTCTTTAATATAACTTGGTAGTGCTCTCACTTTGTTTGCTCTCTTAGTATTACCTATCGTTATTAAACTACGTCATCATGTTCTACGGGATAACACAAATGTCCAAAGGGCCTCATGTGTTTCGCACGAACCTTGTGAGCTAAATCGTATATCTACCATAACTAATTGTCAAAGCAATATTCGCTACTGTCCTTGGCCTTATATGATACATTTCGTTATAGTTATGGCATACCTTTTCCCAGTTTGATTCTGCTCCATTATGGTACGCTACTATAAGCTCTTAACTGCATTTTTAAATGTCACTTGCTTATGACTTAACCCACTGTCTCATAACAGTTAATTCACTCATCAGCTACCATTGTGCGATGCATTGATTACGATAATATAAATATTTTCAAATTTTTAACATATTGACAGCGATTTATCCTGTCAATCCTTATAGTTAAATTAACAAATACTTGGGATTCCCATTCTTATCAACTGATTTCAAATACAGTATTAAGTATAAATATTCGGGAGGAGTGTTAATATGGCCGCTTTCAAAAGTATCTCTCACAACTTCGTTGTATCTACCCCCAGATAATATGCATAGATTCGTTTTGTTGCGGCGTTAGATAAAGCTGAACCAGGATCGTCTGCCAAAGCAGTACTTCCCGGACGACGAAATTAACTGATTCTAAAAAGAAATCTTGGCTTTAATGTCAAAGGAGGAAAGTAATATGTCTGATAATATTTTGAAGTATCAGCATCACGTGTATACTTAGATGAGCCCCGACATATATCGGAGGAAAATCTTTATGACTTACTCTCGATTTTTCTTCTGCTAAAATCGATGTAGAACACTGACCACATATGGCTGCCATTGAGTTTACAAAAGGATCGATCCATCACTTATCTTTGCATTTCGATTCAGAAGATGCTTTCACTGAGTTGGGATATTGTCCATCGCTATTAAACCACTTTCCATTCAAGCTGAAAACATTAGCAAAAGAACGGCACATAAACTATCTCGTGTCAGCATTCTTGATAAATCTATACAGTCTTGCCCAACAGCAGCGTATCCGGGTTGCACAATGGTGGGGAAAATTGTGCTAACTTCCTAAAGAAAAACAAATCCCCTGGAAATATTCTTTTTAGGTTTCGCCCTTGCCAGTATCTCAAAACTAAAATATTCTGTGAGCGGTGTGCCGAATTTTCTTGAGATGTGAAGACAATAGTTTCTCCTAAACTTCTATGCAAAATCATTTCAAAGCCATTTTATTACTCATTTACACAAACTCCTATAATAACAAACCCCTCCACACATCAACTTTTAAAAATTTATACAATTTTGCAATAAAAACGTAGACCCTGATATACAATATAACCAATCAGTCCTCGCTTTTCTATTCTTCAAACACGCCTGCTAAGGTAATCCAAAACTGCTATTTGCTCCCCAAGACATGCAACTTTTATATTATTCATTTATCATAGTGTTTGCTTTCAACTTCAATTACATATTTCATTTAAATTTATGTCTCTTTTGGTCTATAGGCAAAACTCTGGATACAACTTAAGCCTCACTTTTGGTTTGATTAAATTTTACGAAATCATTCTTCATATTCTCTTTTATCTTTTCCAATTCTCAATATATTTCTTATCTTATAAACTCATAGTCATCATCAACCAAACTGTTTTAATAGCATCCATTAAATGAGTCTATTTTTTTTCTTCAGGGACAAAAAACTTTACTTTTCATCCTTTAGCCATAAGCATAATAATAGTGTTCCCAGTCTGACTAAATAGTATTGACAAATAACTTCATCGCTATAGTAATGTAAGAATTTGTCCAATTCTTCAAAGTACATAATGGGCATCAAAATTTGCCATCCCACTAAAATATCATCTATTTAGGTGGTGCCATCTCCACGACTTTTCTTTCTAGCCAGATATTTGCTTTATCTCTGTTACCCAGAATCTTTTCCCTTATTATGTAATGCTGCAACTAGACTCATTCTATCAGGATGTTTTTCAATAGTTCTAAAATATTTCTTTAGCTTTCTCATATTCTTCAGGTTCATATAAAGGGAACTGCATGATTGGAAGAATATTCGTAGCTTATCATCATATTTTTATTTTCAAATATTTTTGACTCAATATAAGCCATTCTTTATCTTCATTAGTTGTTTTTATACTAAAGTAATGACCCCAACTATGTGTGTTTTCAATAAAGGAGGTCAAATCCTTTGCTTTTAATGTTAAATACTCTAATGTTTCTTCAATATAATCAACTGGTTGTACAATATTGGTGTAAACTCTTGCTTTTGAGCATTATCAAATAAACTAATTATCAAGAAAATTTAAATATCTTATATACTCACGCGTCCTAAAGCTCTAACTTTAAAAAACAAAGCGTACATACTATATCAATATCTGAAGGATATTCTTTTGTTGGATAACTAAATGGCTTTTCCATTTTTAAGGTATTCTGTTGATCTTTTCATAGTCCTTTAAAAATATCACTTTATATCTATCCTCTATATTCTTTTTCTTGTCCCAATGTGCCCCTTTATTTCATTTAATAAATCATATTCCTCATTGGTTAAAATTTGTAAAACACTATTTCCGCACATCCTTTCCTACAGCTTCAATTTACGTATCCATATGTTATATTTTCTACTATTACAATACTATCCAATTATTATATTCATCTTTCTTATAGTAGCTGGGATAAAGAGGGTGTTCAAATAACCATGTAGTGTTTTTCAATCTTCAACCGGCAAATCAACTTTATATACTTTGTTATAATAGCTGTAGCAAACATTTAAATCCGCCTCCCGAAGAAGCATCACCTAAAAATTTTTGGTGATTCTATCGGATAATGATGAGTTATGTGAATGACGCATATATTCTCTAAAACTCGTCTAATGTATAGAAAGTCTTTCAGGTTTGTGTTATTTTTTCCTTATCGAAATAGCATCTAATCATATTCAACATTATCTTTTATACTTGTATATTTCATCTCCTTCAAATTCAATACCTCTCATCCGGCAGCCTTCTCTTTATAATCTTCAATGTTCCTCAATGAATTATCTATATCCAAAATAATAAAACTTTCAATATCATCATATTCCATAGAATACTAAATTTATTAAGCATACGCTCTATTTCTGATTTTTATCAGTAACACATGTCTTTAGCTCAATTAACGCCCTTGACCAATAACTTTTCTCAAATTTACTTTTGACATTCAGCAATTCTCATATTCATATGAAAAATGTTCATCAGCATCAATCGTCCAATATATGCTGGGCTCTTCTTCAGCTAAAACGTCTTACGTGTATCAGGATGTCTCTCATGTTCTCCATAGTGGAATCTAAGTTCTTTCCATTTGTATTTGTTCATAAGAGGTTAGATTTCTTTCTTCAAAATTCCATAAATTTTTACTTTTCAATTTTTTGTTGTTATGTTTATTTTCAATTTCGTCTATAATGTGTTTTCTTGAATAACGCTCTATTATCTAGTTTTATAAACATAAGATGGCGATATATACATTGTTACTCTCTTTGTACATAATACCACCCATATTTTTCCCAATAATACTTTAATAAAATGAAATCTCCTCCCAACTTATATCGAAATAATTCTATCGTCATCATTAGAACTACTTGTTTTGATAACTCCACTTCTCAGTTGGTTTCATAAATATTATGTATTGATTGCATCTATCATATTTCTCCTTAACTTTAAATTTACCATCTATTTCTAAGCCACAAACATTTTATTCTTCAAACTTTTCCTCAACATTAAAATCACTTCTAATCTATGACAGCACATTTTTCTCACTGAAAATTCTATAACCTTTTCAATATCTGCATTTTATCTTTCAAAACTCATTTGTTAAGAAAAATCGTGATTACAATCTACTATTTCGATTTATCATTTAGATAATCAAATAATTAATAAAATAATTTCTTTTCCATCGGTAAGTTCTCTTCAAATTCTTCCATTGTTTGATAGTGATATTCTTGCATCTTTTCTCTTCTCAAATTTGTTCATGAAGCTTTTCTCAACTTTATAAAATTATTGTTTTAAATCGTTTTATTTTTTCTCTTCATATCTCACTATTCAAATGTATAGTTACGTACGGTCTTTCGTCTTCCCAGAGCCATCCTGTATATATGGTTTGTGTTACAATAACCTTCAATAATGATTTCAAATTCTGAGTCTGTGTATTCATCTATATAAATTGCTGTAAACCAATGAACTTTCCATTGAGCGTCCTTCACCTAAAGGTTTTGTTAAATATCAATATATCGCATGGGTCGATGTCATTTTTTCAAAACATATTTCACCTGGATATTGATTTTCTTCGCAACTACCGTTCATATGTTTTATTAACATAACGTCAAGTTTCGTTTGTGATATGTTATTTCTTTCACCTTACTATCATGAGAAATGAAAGGATATTTCCCCTATTTTTATCGTGGTGCTCAATTTCCTTTTTATTCTCACAATATCACCTTAATATGTTTAATCATTATAATTTTATGTATATCCTCTTTACTATAATCTTTTATAAATCCAATTATGCTGTGTTTTCATCCAAGAAGTCTCTACTCAATATATAAAATTCCATCATCATCAATCTAGGCACTACTTGTTCTAACTATAATAATTTTCTTAAATGAATCTCCCCGTTCTTCTCAAGGATTCCGTTTCTTGTACTTGCTTTCTTTTGTATCAACATTGGTGCCGATTGAATCATAATATCTATTACTTCCTCTATTATTCAATAAAGTCTACTTCTAAATTTTCTAACCGTTTTTATTCATGCTTTTGGATTATGTTCCACAACTTTTAACGTCTACATTTAACCCTCATACGATTCATTATATATACATTCTCCATATTATAGCGACTGCTCATTCTGTCTGAAATTTGGCTGCGTTTCTAAGCCCAATATCTGAAAAAATAGTATTTATGGAGATGATATATATTTTCCTTCCTTTCACATCATATCTTCTAGCCTTTTCAATTACAAAAGCATCAATAAAATAATCCAGTAATTACCCACTGTAGCTGAGATATCTTTATATTTTTGACAAGTATTCGCAGCTTGGTTGGTTGAATAAAAACCAACTAGATGAAGATAATATCCAACAATCATCCATGATAGATGCATCTTTAAAATTTATTGCGCTCCATGACATCTTTTAATATAGGTGCTTATCAACATTCTTCAATACTCGCTCTTTTTCATGATTACTTAGCTGTACAGACATTAGCACTTACTTTTCCATTTTAAACAATATTCTATCTAAAAGCCTTACCACTTGTCTCCTTCATAACATGAATAAGAACTACAAAATGAAATGGATATACCTCTTGTTCATCACACGATATAAACTGCGTTACTTTATCGATAAACATCTTTGAATTACCAATAATATATACATCTGACCAGATTTTCATAGCCCAAGCATAAATCAACAAAGTTTACCTTTGGGTCAATTGCCTTCAGATATAGGATTAGAAATTTCTTCTGGAATTAATTTCATCGATAAAAGTATAATATTTTACGTCCATTATCTTGTATTTTATCTCTTAAAATAATCATCTGACTCAATTAGTTTTCTATATTTGATATTCTTTAGACTATCAAATTACCCAGTCATTATAATTTTGATGTTCACGCACTTCATTGAAGTAAATACTTTCTATACAGTTCAAATAAGAATACAGATTTTCCACATCTTCTAATACACTGTAATAATCTTTACTCTTTAGAATTTGTGTTTTTGTCTATAGGTTGAGTTTAAATATCTTGGTCTTTGTACTTTATCTCATACCCCATTTAATAATATATTGTAAATACGCATTTTTATAAATCTATTTACTATATTATAGCATTCTTAACCCACAACTCAATTAGCACTAAAAATAAATGCGTATTTACTACTTTTAATTAAATCATTGTAAATAAAGCAAGAAGCATACATAACCACTATAACAGACTGTGAAGGTACGGCGTTTCTAAAAATATTTAATCCCCTCAATTGCTCTATGCCAAAGTACCCTAACTTTCAGATTGGTGCGTACTTGAATCGTTTCTTCGGCAAATGCCGCAAAGATGGTCACCAAAGTTATGGATAATGGAGATACGGCACCTGCTACGGCTGCTTGTGGTGTAAAGTGTTTCCAATGTAAACTAGCTGCTAAGGCAGGTTTGCATCGCCACTTCGATTTATAGCACGACGATACGTACGCTAGAACCGAACAAACGGTGAATAAATGTCACCACATAACCGCTCGATTTGCACCAACAAGCCAGAAAATCATCACACCATGCCAAGGATGTTATCACGGCTAACGGCAGTGACGCCAGCTGAGATAATTAATACAGCTACGGCACCTACCGCTGGTACTTTACTTTCACAGGTTCAATGCGAGAACCGATGAAATAGTTTACAATAATGCCCAATGCAATTGGTACGGCAATGAATTTTTCACGATGGACGCGAACATAGGCCAGAATGCAATATCGACGGTTTGTCCGCATACAAAAACGATGATCGAGCGTTAATACTGGCGCTAATAAAGTGGATACTGTCGTGCATGATACGACAACGGCACGTTACCGTTTGCCAAGAATGTCATCACATTGGATGGTACCGCCCTGGTAGCCCCCAAGATGAGCTAAAGCAATTTCAGGTGGGAATCGGTCATAGGTGCCATAACCAACTCTGCTAGTGGCATCCACAGAATTGAATCAAAGGATACCAAGATCACTTGCCACGGTTGTTTAAATACGTCTAAGAATACTTTCCGTTAAAGGGTTGGCTGCTGAACATCGCTGGTTGTAACAAGGAACTGTTTGTTTCGCTGCCCCATGAATCACTTTCTAGCACTAAGAATGCGATAACTCGCCATAGCTAACACAATCCATGCTAGGTAATCATTGAACAAGCGATGATACTACGAATAAAAATTCATATGTAACCTACTTTCTAAAATGAGAACTTTCAATTATAAACAAATATTTCTCTCTAATAAAAGGGATTTATCTTAAATTTATAATATATTTGTCCATTTAGCATAAGATACACACTTAGCTAGTGATGTGTATCGTATAGTTTTCGTCCCACTCTCATGATATAACTAGACTCCCGGGTATTGTATATCAGAAAATGTTATCTACTGAATTGTATATGCAAATTTCACTTTAAAATAAAAAGAAACATAAAGTAGACGATAACCTAACATCAACATTAGATGCCTAGATTCCTCATCACTTATGTTTCTTCCTTGTGAGACAGTTGTATGCAAACTGATTAACTAGCTATTTAAAAACTCCTCGATTACAGGATTTTTCATCATCTCAGCTTGTTCTGCATCTGTAATAACTTGTACTTATCTCAGTCACATTAACCAAGCAGGAATCTAAATGATCGTCTTGGTTCGCTACGGAATTGGTGTCTATCAATTTAGGAATTTCAATCATATCTCCTTCTTGTACGTTTTCCACGGTGTCGCCTAGTAAACATTGGCCTTTCCCACGGAAGATCATGACCATATGCGTATGTTCATGGCGCTCCATAGTGCTATACCCACCTGGTTGTACCTCAAAATAACGGAATTGGCATGGAATATCCCAAGCTCCATCAAACAAAACTTGACGGGTCACATCTTTAAAAGGGCTATTATCTTGCTTGTACACCAACGTGTCGACTCCATCCCAGGTGTATTCTTTTGATTAAACTTGCGTATCATACTAACTCCTATAAAAGGGCCATCTTGGGAATCCAGATAGCCTCCTTGTATTCTAATATATACTGGCATATCACGAGATAGTACGCCTTATTTGAATATCTTCTAGTAGCGCCCAAAATGCCACCATGTTCATGAACATAGTCTTTCACGGATTTCCACTTTCAAAACCTGTTTTCGTCGATAGTTGCAATGGATGGTTTACTTCATCCGTTTTATATGGTCAAATCGAACGCGCACTCGTTTTTAAATCTACAGTGATTCCATTACCCTGGTAAACCACGAACAGCTCCATTCACAGTATCACAGTTCACGCACATCAGTGGCGTGACAGTCAAATAATTTCTAGTCGCATTACCTGTTTAGACTACCACAACCGCAAATCTGATACATGAGTTCCTCCTAATTATTTTGTTTATGACTAGTAGTACACCAGCTTCTACATCAATGGTTTCCCGCTTTTTGCAGGCTCTTCTTTGACTCTGCCATACTAACAACATCTTTTAAATTCATTAATACCTTTACGATGGCCTTACCAATTTCAGGTAATTTTTAGGACCAGATAACAAGAGCAATAATTAAAATAAGAAATAACTCTTGTGTACAAAATTAAACATTACTAATACCTCCTATTTTCAAATCAATTAATTTTTATGAGCTAGAATCATCTACATACCATTCTACTGGTTCATGAGTTAATACCGCACCGGTAAACAATGGTCTACTCGATCCTCCCAAGAATATTTCTTCATATTCTACGTTTATGGCAAAGCACGCGCAGGCTAAGACGCGCCTCTTTTAGAAGCGCTCACCGTGAACCACACAGATTTCGCATTCACTAGCATTGGGAATATGTCAATGTGCATTGCCCATACTGCGTCTTTTGTACACTACCATACGATTACGTTCATACAGAGCCTGATTTAGGGAACAGGACGCTGTATGTCCATCATCACCTAAGCCTAATAAGACTAAATCTATGGTTCCTTTTCTGTCCCTTCAAGACCATTTTACTTCTTGTTCATATTTATCTGCTGCTCTCCACAGTACCATTATTCGTTGGTGCTGGATGATAGAGCAGCTCATAATGTTCAAATAAGCGATCTTGCAGTGAGTATTATCTGGATTCGACTGTGGTACAAATCGTTCATCTACCCAAAGGAGAAGAAATACGCTCAATCGATACGATTTGTATACTCATCAGAATCGAGCAGGAAAACAATGCATTTGGGTGTAGTCCTCCAGATGCAGCCACCACGCAAGCGCCCGTTTCTGCAATGCATTCATTTGTATAGGTTAAAAATCGATCGGCCACTGCTTTTCGCCACGTCATCTCCTGTAGGAAATGCAGATTATATCCTCGCCCGACCAGATCTCCTTCTAATAACTCTTCCGCCTCTTTTGATTCGCACTGGCTGGATGAAGCATAACGGTGTTTTCTTCATCATTTCGTTCCATGCTCAATCGATGGCTCAAAATACACGCCACGATTTTTCACCGCATCATTGCGACGATAGTGCTTTGGTCTCCTAATAAACCATCTAAAATCAATCTTTCATGGCATCTGGAATGTCTGCTAATTCCTCAGTCTATAGGAAAAATCCATTTCTGAGGTGTGACACTCAGCTTAGACCTGAGATCCTCTAGAGACAATCCCCATTCCTTCATTTGGTTGCGTGCGAAGAACCAATACATTTCGGTTAAAGTTCGCATGAACGGTTTTAAAAATCGAGTGCGGAATTTGGTTTGAAAGTTATGGCAATTTCAGTCAGATTTCTTCGCTAATCGTTTTCCTGTGCTGAAAGATAGAACGGCATCTCGCCATCTCCAGTTATCGATAAATAATTTTAATGCCACATAGGTTTCTCATCGTTGATGTGATGGCACATTTTCTTCCTTCCCGATATCTCTGGAGCTGGACGTTCTGTATTACCGGAATCTGCATATTGACCACACTGCAATATCGCCTAATTTTTGACGCATGTAAACTGCGAATAGAGGAAATTAACTTTAGCAATTTCATCACGTAATCGTCGGCATTAAAACTAGCAGGTGGTTCCTGGCAATCAAAGATAATACTTGAATCATATGGTTTTGCACCATATCACGCAAAGCGCCTCATCATAATAGCTGGCACGTTTTTCTACGCCCTATTCTTTCGGCTAGTGTACTCTCTACACGCTCAATATAGTTGCAGGATTCAATAGCGTTCAAATAGCGTAGTACGAAAGCGAAGCATTAAAATATTCTGACACCGTTTCTTCCTAAATAACGATCATACGATAGTTTGCGCCCGTAATATGTTGGGTTCGTCTGATGCGTTATGTTGGGCGCGGCTCGAAAACGTCGTGACTGGGGAAAAGCGATGCAATGACACAATGCTTCGTTCGCCAATGCTGTTGGTTCGCTTCGCGGTGATTGCCGGGCTACCTGTGAGCACAATAGCGACGTTATGATGACCGAGATGACTGCGGTTGTCGTCGAAAGTCGGGCGACCGTGCGGTGCGTGTTCATGCAGTTCTGATGAGCGGCTCAGGTATCCGGAAGGAAAGAAATGACCGCCGCACCCATCGGCGACGAAGGCTTATGTGCGATGCGTCGTTGTCGACGCTGGAGATGGCGTGATGTTCGCGCAGGCGGCGTTGCGAAAGCTGGCGAAGGCCGCCGTATTCAGGCCAATTCACGCTCGGCCACTAAACAAGTTCGTACGAACTGGCTCGAGGTTCTTCTTGTCTGACAAGCGCTGAAGGAATGGATATCTTTTAAATTGATCTCGGGGTCTGAGCTGTGGTTTTTCAGTCTGGGGAATTAACGAGGCATTCAGTGCCTGGTGATTTTAGATGGTTTGTGGGAGACCAAGCTGTCGTTCGCAACGATGCGATGGCGTCATGGCGTTTGTTAAGCCGTTGATGAAACGTGGGCTGTGAGCTGCCGTTATGCCCGGCTTTGGATAAGGTGATGAAGGAGGATGTGATCAAATGACGGCCATTCCCGAACGTGTTGGCACAGTGTTGATGACCTGGCTGCTGGTGTGAATGCGACAGCTGCGGCTGACGGCTGCCTGGCCTGGAGGACACCCAATGCGACCATTTCTGCTCTACGATGAGCAAATCATGTCGATTGGGGCCTTATTTCGCTGGTGGTGGCTGGGGCCCCAGCTACGGTCCAGGCTGAGCCGTGCTGGGCAGCATTGAAACTGTGTGGGGCTGCTTTCACTGTCGGTGCCGGCGAATAATGTTACGGAGGCGCAGCGGTGTGTGAACAAATAAAAATGATCTTAATGCCTGAGAGAATCATGAATTGTGTATTGAAACTTGGGTGATGGTTTGGCCTGACGTCTGATCCGGAGGCTTCCATGGTGCTGTCTCATGTTGATGACGTTGACAATGTGAACTGTGTGACGTGTTCAGTAGTGAGGCTGAAGATGTGGGACGCGATGACGGGCTTCTGGGGAACGACTTTCGCTGGCTGACGCCAGGGTGTGAGGGGCTGTTGGAGATCGGTGGGCTCGTTACCGGGAATGCGGTAACGAACCAGTAGAGTGTGTGCTTCTGCCCATAAATCGGTGTTAATGGGAAGGTGATGGGCGTGTTTAGTACGGCACTGCGGTATTTCTTGTTGGTGTTGCTGTGACCAGCGGTCTGGTTACCGCAAAGACCATCGACACAAAGCAATAATTAAAGATGCTGTTAATGACGACAAAAAGCGGCAAACACTGCAAACTGGTGCTTCTGTGGTCATAAATATGTTAAATTGTAGTGCGGTTAACAACACGTCAATGTTCTGGCTCGTGCGTGCCAGCCCTTGACCGTGGGCTGCATGAGCTGGGAGCTGTTCATCAGTTTACCAGGGGCTGATCACTGGCAGGCAAAAACAAGAGAATGCGCGATCGACTCGCTACTAAGCGAGATGGCTGCTCATCCGTCTGCTATCGTGACTGGTTTAATCTATGGTATGGTAACATTCAGCGTAGAAAGATATTCAAATAAAAACGGTGACTTTCTCTAGTATATGTAAATACAAGGAGGAAGCTATCTGGGTATTCAAGCAACTGCTGGGGATTGACATGACCACTGAGGCTAATCCGAGAATACGCAGGATGAGCTCGTACGACGGTATTGGCTTTGAATAACACAAGATGTGACCGTCAATTTGTTTGATGAGCTTGAAATTATTCATGTAACCGGCCCGCGGCCGCAACACCAGGTGGTATGTATAACCATCGAACTATGCACGCCAATCATGATCTTCGACCAATGTTACCAAATGAGCGCGTTATGATTGATTGGTGATGGCACGCACCAATGCGGTGGAGCGATCGACCCAATTCTCTGCTGGTATGGACCGAACAAAAGTACAAAGTTGACCAGATACAGGGCAGCTGATGATGGTATGATCGAAGGTTTAAATAGCTGGTTAATCGGTTTACGCCAGCTCTTTCTGGAAGAAGGCATGGTGAGGCGTGTTGATGTTGGAAATTGTCGTCGCTTATCGACTGCTGTTACCGAAGTGTTGCGACCGCCTGATGAAGTGAACCTGCGATAACCAACTGGCGGGGTCTGGTATGATCGTGGTCGAGACGGCTGCGATACGCTGTACATAACTATGGACAGCGGCGCGTGGACAGGCAAATTCGGATAATCCACGACCAGAGAATGTTGTTCGCGGTGAGTTCATTTTATGAAGTAGATTTTGCCAATTTTGTTAAACCAGCATCAATCGCTGTTCAGCGACCTGGCATGGTTGTGAGCCAATATGGCGTTATCTGCCCAATGCCAAATATTCGTGAACGACGAAGCTGGCCAGTTCCGCTGTTGGTGGTGACGGTAACGAGGCCTGTTCTTGAACGCTGTTTAAACGGCTGTGACGAAAATGCTGTTGTCGCTGATTCAATTAATGAGATATCGCAGCAGGCCAGTGAGCACACTGGGCTGAATTCCACTGCAATGCTGTGCTGCCAGCCAGGGGCTGTCCTGTGTGGGCGTTTTAACGGCGCGAGTAGTGACGCGTTGTCCTGTCTTCGACGGCAGCGCCAGCGCCGGCCAGTAACGCCGTTTTCGTTTTTGTGAGGACACAAGCTGAAATCGACGTGCGGCACTGTTCGTCCGTCGGTAATCGTGCCGTACTGTTTCATTGGTGATATTAACGAAACTATTTCATCGGTTCTCGCGATGTTCAGCGGCTGTTACCAGCAGTGAAACCAGCGCCAGCCAGTATCTGGCTGGCGTCACTGGGCCAGCCGCAAACATGTGGCGCATGATGTGATGACCTGCCAGCTGCTGATGCAAGCGCGACATTTTCGCCTGTATGACCGGCATATTCGTGCATTTCTTCATTCTACGGCTCTCCCGGATATCCGTGGCTATGGTGAGAATGACGATGCTGCGCTGACGTGGCTGACGCGCCAGGCCGTAACGAGGCGCCGGCATCCATTGTCATCGGCACCACGGGTTCTTTGCGACGCCAGCGGTTTGCCTTGTCGAGGGGTGAAACCTTTGAACCGATTAAAACAGTGAGCAATTAGGCTATTTTTGAAACGTCGTGTATAGCGGCTTATGGGGCGGTGGACTGCATTTTGATTTTAATCGACGAAATACGCGTTTGTTTTTGAAATGTGTGGGATGATAATTGAAATCTTGTAACTATAGTAAATGGACCTGACAAAATAGCATCGTTAATGTGACCGATAGTGAGACCGTGATGAACAGGTGTTTAAATCGCTGCTGGAACAATGAAAGGTAGACCAGCGAACCGATGAAAGATATTGGAAAATCTTATCTTTGTTGAACATTATGAAAGTATTTCTGATAGTGCGTGAAGATCAAAATTGTGTTGCATGATGTCGAAGAGCAACAGTATGAAATCGGTGTTGGGTATGATGACTGGAGATGTGGATAACGGACGTAAATGTTTGTCGATGGTCGGACGCCAGAAGAAATTCAATCCGTGTGGAAGGCACGACGGGTAAGCTTTGACGGGCTGATGGCAGGCAATTCCGGGCTGGGCTGTATATTGCACGGGCGACCGAACGCCAAGGCCGCTGCGTCGAATGACCGCGCACGGTTGGTCGTCGACGATAATGGTATATCCGTACATTGCGGAAGTTTTATTCGTATGAGGACGAAATGAGCTTTGATGGTATTTGGCGCGACCGGCATGCTACGCTAAACAATAGTGAGCGATGTTCTAACATATGTAAAATGTCGTGAGCACAATAAATATTAATGCATCATCATCGAATGC